>OGSB01000081.1_pt1 | contig 107898 bp, 98 predicted proteins | sample 1573741 | NCBI WGS metagenome assembly OGSB01 (sample SAMN03295824, study PRJEB24534) | human gut metagenome | isolation source: fecal sample 5 from infant 3 | host: Homo sapiens | place: USA: Pittsburgh, PA | collected 2014-07 | reverse complement strand
CTGAAAGGTCGCCGTTGCTATGCTATTTATACATGATATTATTAATCGCTTACGATAGGTTATTCATTTATAGCTTTTTTTGTTTTTATTGTCATGGACAATTCAGTATACATGAATCCACATCAAATATTTTTAAGGTGGTGGATTTAATGTTTAATAAAGATGTTCATATAAAATTAAAAGATACACAAAATTTTTTACACAACAAAAAATTGATATCTGATTTAATAGATGAAAGTAATATATGTAAAGATGATATTGTTATAGAGATCGGAGGGGGGAGAGGGGTTATTACAGAACAATTGATAGAAATATGTAAGGAGGTATATGTTATAGAATATGATTTTAGTTTATATAAAAATTTAAAGGATAAATTCTATAATATAAATAATATTAAAATAATCTATGGAGATTTCTTAGAATTTGAATTGCCAAAGGAATACAAATATAAGATTTTTTCCAGTATTCCCTATAATATTACTGCGGCTATTTTATCAAAATTAACATTTGCTGACAATCCTCCTGAAGATATATATATTATCCTTCAAAAGGAAGCAGCAGAAAAATATGCTGGTAAGCCTTACGGTGGAGAAAGTATGCGTTCATTACTTCTAAAACCACATTTTGATTTTGAAATTATAAGAAATCTTAAAAGAACAGATTTCACTCCAGTTCCTAGTGTTGATAGTGTATTTTTACACATTGAAAAAAGAGAGAATACGCTAATAAGGAAAGATAAAGAAGATTTATATTCTGATTTTATTGCATATATCTTTAGCAACACTGGAAATGATATTAAATCTAGATGTAAATATATATTTTCTTATAAACAGATTAAGCGGCTATCTAATGATATAGGTTTTAAAATGACAGATAGTCCGACTTATTTAAGTTATGAGCAATGGTTAAAGGTATTTCAATACTTTTTAATAGGAGTGTCAGATGAAAGGAAAAGATTAGTCAATGATATGTATTCGAAGCTTATGAAAGAGCAAAACAAAATAGATAAATTGCATCGAAGTAGAAAATAGATTTGATGTTAGTATATAAGTATAGATAGGGAAAAATTTATGGTGTAGCATACGAATTATAACTTCAAATAAGAAAAGTAATATGTATTTAATGGATTTGCTAGACAAACACTTCGAAACAGTTAAAGTTGATTTGAGAGATAATTATTTATCAAATAGGCTTCACGATAAGTTTTGTGTTATAAATTTTGAGACTATATAATGAAAATAAATAAATTGTATAGGAGATAAAGAGGCTAAGTTTTTTTGATTAACTAATAATCTATAGACTTAGCCTTTTTTATGCCCAAAAACAGAAAGAAAGGAATGAGAACAATATCAAGATTTTTTATGTATGGCACATCTATCATAATTAGCTGCTTTTTAAAAACATATTCAGCCGCCAAGGGGATAGTGGGTGTCCGTCTGGTTTTTTTGTATTCCTCACCTCATCCCAATTCTCACATTGATAGATTGGCTACTAATAGCGGATAAAAGTAATTTAAATTGGATGAGTTGAAGGCAGGACATTTTCGGAGAAAATTGATATACCGAAATATGATTAATTCTTAAAGTATTTAGGAATATAAAAGAAGGTGATTATCAAAATACGTATTATTATTGCCTAAAATAGTAGTTTATGTTAAGCTGAAATCAAATATCGTTTTACTTCGATTAGGTGAAAAGCTCCGGCCAGAACGGGTGGTAAGTTTCGCTGGAGTACGCGATATAACGTAAATTTAGCATGGGGGGATAGAAATGAAAATATGTGAATTCAGGCCAATTGACATTGGTGATGTACCTGCAATGGTTGATCTGTTAATATGTAGGCAAAATCTTGAGAGTAAGATGCTCCCATTCCTGAAAAATAGCTGCCTCAATACAAAACATATCACGGATTTGCTTGAAAAATTGTTCATTAATAGTAAAGTAATTGGGATAGGTGCATTTGCTAATGATGAACTGGTAGGTTATATAATAGGAAAGATAAAGATTGATAATGGAAGAGGCAGGCATATCTGGTTACCCTATGAGGGGATTGCAATAAGAAAGGATCAACCCTCAGAGTTGATAAGGAATCTATATGCAAAGGTTTCCATTCTGTGGCTCGAACAAGGCTGCTTTAGTCACTATACTTTAATACCTCTTGGAAATCAGGTGTACTATGAGGCCTTCCTGCAATTAAGCTTTTTTATCCAACAAGTACATGGGATAATGAATATTGAAGATTACAAGCCTTTTGAAAATGTATCTGATGCAGATATTAGACTTGCCAATAAAATGGATAGTGAAGCAATGGGTAGAATGTCTAGCATAATCTACTCACATCAAAATTCAGCACCTGTATTTGAACCTGTCTTACCTGAAGTTGTAGTGAAGATAAAGGAGGGGTACAAAAGGATAGTAGAGGATGATGAAGCAATGATCATTATTGCAGAAAAAGACATGAAGGAATTAGGATTTCAAGTATATGAGCCTATTACTTCAGATTTGATGGCACCTGACGATGGAGTAGAGTTAAGTATTGCGGGCATTTACCCTTCCCAAATGAGAAGTGGTGTTGGTAAAAAATTAATGAATGAAGGCAGCAGGATTGTGAAAGAAAAGGGATATAATAATATAATAACAGATTGGAGAATAACCAACCTTGCCTCTTCAACATTTTGGCCCAAGTGCGGATTTAGGCCAATAGCTTATAGAATGGTTAGATGCATTGATAGCAATTTTGTATGGGCAAACTTTAACAACCCAAGTATTAAGAAGTTGTAGTGGCTGTGTGAACAAAACTCTGTAAATAGCCTTTTATGATAATTAGAAAAAGGATTTATTGACTGCCTTGATACAACGGTTTATCCTTTGGATTCTGCTAGATCAATAAACATCGGTGAACTTGGTTGAGTCTAGCAATCGCTAAAGAAATCGTCACAGCACGTAGGGGACGATTATAGCAAAAAGTAAAGAGGAACATATAATATTTACTGTAAGTCTTCCGTCATAAGAGAATATTAAGATATTCGTAAGATATTCGTAAGAAAAAATTCTAACATGACTCCTTATTATGTGATTAAATAAAATCATCACAAAAGAAGGAGCTGTTTTATTATGGTATCAAAAAAAAGAAAGAAAAAATCAAAAATGAAAATGATTCTGATGTTTCCGTCGATGGTTATCATTGCTGTTCTTATTTACAAACTCATCTTTATCCCTAGAGCTTGGAGTTTATCTGATAAAAACAGTGATGACAAAACTGCGCCGGTTCCATTCTATAATTCTGTTTCTATACCTTCTGACAGCCTACAAAGTACTCATGCCATTCTGATTCGTTTAGACGACCATACCGTTATGATGGAAAAAAAGAGCGAGGAAAAGATCTATCCAGCTTCTTTGACTAAAATAATGACAGCGATCGTTGCAATAGAGAATTTGCCAAATTTGCAGGAAAAAGTCAAACTTAGCAATTCTATGTTTAAGAATCTGTATAGTGCAAACGCTTCAATGGCCGGTTTCCAAGCAGATGAGAAGGTTAGGGCAATTGACTTATTATATGGAGTTATGCTTCCAAGTGGTGCAGAGTGTTGCATTGGACTTGCCGATGAAATTGCAGGATCAGAGCAGAAATTTACAGGACTAATGAATCAAAAGGCGGCAGATCTCGGTATGAATAACACCCATTTTGAAAATACGACTGGACTCCACGATGAAGATCACTATACAACAGTCAAAGATTTGGCTATCCTTCTTAATCATGCCCTTGAGAACGATACATTCCGAGAGATTTTCACTTCTTCTCGCCATACATCCCAGTCTACGAACAAACATCCTGATGGAATTACATTTTATAGTACAATGTTTAAAAACCTTGATACACCAAATGTTATGGATGGGAAAATTCTAGGCGGAAAAACTGGATATACAGATATGGCTGGCTTATGTCTAGCAAGTCTTGCCAAAGTAGGTGAGGAAGAATACATTCTGATTACAGCTGGTGCGAAGGGAGATAACAGATCTGAACAGTTCAATATTAGCGATGCATTGACAGTGTATAACAGTCTAGGAGAATAATAGTTTTTTAAAGATTATATCGAGTATCTGCAATTTTGCAGAGTTATTGTAAAAGATTCCATAAGTGCTTATAATGTAATTATAAGGAAATAGAATTTACGAGGTGAGAATATGACTTTCTTTATAGATGATTGGATAAATGAACTTGTTTCAAAAATAAAAAAGGAATGTGGAGATAATGTGATTTTTATTGGTCTACAGGGAAGTTATAAACGTAAAGAAGCTGGTGATAACAGTGATATAGATATTGTAGTTATCCTAAATGAACTGACTATGGAGGATTTGAAAAGATATCGGGAGATAATATCCAAAATGCCTTATGGAGAAAAAGCCTGCGGATTTATTTCTGGGCAAAATGAAATTTTAAGTTGGGAAAAATCCGATCTATTTCAATTTTACTATGATACGCAGCCAATCTATGGTAGTATAGACTATTTGTTGCCACTGATTGACAAAGGGGATATTAAGCGTGCTATAAAAATAGGTGCGTGTAATCTATATCATGGATGCTCCCATAATTTTATCTATGAAAATAGCTCTGAAATTTTATCAGTGCTTTACAAGTCAGCATTTTTTATTTTGCAAGCCAAGTATTTTTATGAAACAAACCAATACATAGGCAGCAAGATAGATTTGGAAAAACATTTAGATGGGATAGATAAAGAGATATTGAACATTTGTATAGATAGAAAAAAGTTAACTGCAATGGATGAGACTGACTTGGTCTTATATTATGATAAAATCATCTCTTGGAGCAGTAATCTTTTACAATCCTACTGATGACAATTATGGATAAGAGAAATGCCCTATGATAAATAAAATTTGAATCACATAGGAGGTATTTATAGGTATGATTAAGGTAGATGGCTCGAAGATTATAAATTATAAGAAAGTAACAAATGATTGGAGTCCAAGTTTTTCAGGGATAGTTTCTGGTGAATGTAAGGGAAATTTATGGGTTGATAATATTGAAAATCCAAATATTGCAATTGCAGAGTCTTATGCAGTGGGAAGTTTTGCATTATTAGGGGATATTCAATCTAAAGAAGAATATAAAAGAATTGAAGCATTTATTAAGAATGAACTGTTTATAATATTAAAAACAAAAGGAATTGATTGTTTTGAATTTTCCATTGAAAATGATAGTTTAAAAAGATATATACTGAAGATGTTTTATGATAGAGAAATACAAAAAGAAAATGAATATAAATTTAGGAAAAACGATAAAATTACTGAATTATTTAGTCTGACAGACAAATATAGGTTATGTAAGGTTGATTATGAGCTTTGGAATTTAATAAATGAAAGAAATATTCAAAATGGAATTTTAGTGACTGAGAGAATACTAGAATCATGGGAAAGCTTTGATACTTTTATTAGAAAAAGCTTAGGATTTTGTATAATGCATTTAAATAAAATTATTGCTGTAATTGTGGGAACTGGAAGATTCAATAATATTATTCCCATTGATATATACGTTGAAGAAGAGCATAGAAATAAAGGTTTAGGGTTAATATTGACTAGAGAGCTTGTGAATGAGTGTATAAAAATAGGCGTGACTGTTCAATGGGATTGCATGGAATCTAATTCTCCATCGCAAAGATTGGCAGAAAAAGCAGGCTTTAAATTCATAAAGCAAGATGAAGTGTATTGGTTTGATATATAGTATACAATTTTAGTAAATGTCTATATATTAATCATGCACAGCTAAGTGTACTTATAGTAGAAAAGTTGTATTTCTCATCGATATTTTAAATATTAATAAATCAATAAATGAATACAATCTTAGAAACAACAAAGATGCTTTTAAAATTATTTTTCGGATTAAATAAATGCCAGCTATTTACCACATCATTATTTCATGATTAAGAACATAAGGATATATGTAGGTTTTTAATCCTCTAGACCATGAGTCTAGGGGAGTTTTTGTGGATTGACTTTTAACTTTATTAAATAATAGAGAAGCTTTAATTATAAATAATAAGTTGAAATCTAAATCACTTTGTGCTAGTATAAGTTTATATTTAAGTCCTTTAAATGATTCTTGAAGATTATAAAGCGAAAGCGGATGTCTTGATTGATTAGAATTCAAGATATTTTTTTATTTTAATATAATAAAATTGAAAATTAAATGAGTTTAAAGGCAATAATCTATAGAGCAATGATTAATATTTTAATAGATTCATAAATGCTCCAAGATTTATCCGATGACTGTCATTTAACTTTTATGTTAATCCATTAGGTCGTTTTATGGAAATTACTTTAAGGGAGGAACATTAAATTGAGAAAAATTTTCAAAAATATAATGAACCTGGCTTTGGCCATGTGTATAGTTTTAGGTATGCCAATTTCTAAATCAGTAGCTACTTCTGATAAAATCGAAGACAAAAAGGCAATTATATTGGTATTGGATGAGATCAGCTTAGAAGATGTACTAAATAGCCAGACTCCAAATATAGATCTATTGTTGGAAAATGGCGCTATGGGCTTTATGAATATAAGAGCAAGGTCAAGTTTGTCTAATAGAGGGAGTACCTATCTTAGTTTAGGTATGGGAGTAAGAACTTTGGCATCTACTAAAGGTGGATTAGCCTTCCCAAGAAATCAAATGTATCCTCTTTCAGATTATAACTTAGTATCGGAATATGTTACAGTCAGCGATATTTATAAATTGTATACAGGAAAAACTCCTCCAGATGGTGAGATTATAAATATAGCTATTAGAGATATAGAAAGAACTGCTTTAGATATTACTCCTAACAATCAGGTAGGACTTTTGGGGAAAATAGCCAAAGAAAAAGGTCTTGTAACTGGAGTAGTAGGAAATAGTGACTTAGATGTCCCTGCTAGAGAAGTTACTATGTTGGCTATGGATGAAAATGGCATAATTCCTTTTGGTTCTATAGAATCTGATTTATTAATGACTGATGCTAATGTATTAGGAGGAATCAAGTTAAATCAAGAAAGGCTATTAGAAGAAGTAGAACGTATTTTGCCTCATGTAAATATGTTATTTATAGATTATGGAGATACTGTAAGAGTACAGAAAACAAATCGATTAACTACGGATGATATTAAGGAAGAACAAAAAATCAAAGCTATCGAACGAGCTGATTCATTCCTTGGTCAGGTTATGAAGAAAGTTGATCAGGAAAAAACTTTATTTATGGTTATAACCCCTAATCCTTCAAAGGAAGTGGTTAATCAAGGGAATTTTGGTTTAACTCCTATAATTATGTCAAGTGCTAACACTGAAAAAGGATTACTAATATCCAATACAACTCGTAGGGAGGGATTGGTTACTAATTTTGATTTTGGGCCTACTATCCTTGATTTTTTTGGAGTTGCCGAGCCTAGAAGTTTTATCGGAGAACCAATGCAAGTAATAAGCAATGAAAATCCTACTGAGGTTTTACTTAGAAATCAGGCACAAAGTTTATATTTAAGGAAGTATCGCAGTGTTTTTCATCAGGCTTTTATTGTTTTGGTAGGTATTGCTTTAGTAGGATTTTACTTACCTAGATTTATAAAATGGAAAGTACTGCCTAATAAGATACTTAATTATTTAAGCTTGACAATAATGGCAGTTCCTCTAACAATGATGACAGTTTCACTATTTGGCTATAAATACATAGGTTTTGATTTGTTCTATGTATTTGGCGGTGCCTTTATTATATCCTATATTTTAAATAAAATTTTTAATAAAAAATGGATCACCATCGCTACTTTAGGATTAACAACCAGTGTATTTCTATTGATAGATATTTTCTTTGTGAAAAAGCTAATGATTATTTCTCCATTAGGATCTGATGCTATTGCAGGTGGTAGGTTTTACGGCATAGGTAATGACTATATGGGTATATTGCTGGGCTCTACTTTATTAGGCTTTTTCTCATTATTTCATCTATATAAAATTAAGAAACCTACTATGGCAGTATTTATAACTTCTTATATGATTTTAGTGATAGTGGGTCTTAGCCCTTTCTTTGGAGCTAATATGGGTGGCACATTGTCTGCTATGCTGATTGCTTTGTTAATTCTACTAATAGTTTTTGATAAAAAGTTTTCTTTTAAAAAGATAATGATTATAGTTATTGGAGTTATTGTAGGAATATTACTATTGGCCGCATTAGATGTCTTATTTAATCCAAATCCTACTCATGCGGGAAAGGCATTAGAATCTCTAATAACAGGCGGTTTTAGTAAGTTTTTTGAAATAATTAGTTACAAGTTAAAACAAGTTTTCTGGAATTTAATTAATGCTTCATGGAATGTCATTTTATTTTCACAAGTGATTTTATCTATTTTATTGTATAGATGGAAAAGTGAAATTTTAGTGAAAATCCGTGAAAATTATCCGAACTTATTTAAAGGATTTATTATAACTCTCTTGGGTGGTATAGCTATCTTCTTATTTAATGATACTGGAACCATAGGGGCAGCTTTGATATTGAACTACTTGTTTATACCCCTAGGAGTGTTGATGAATGATATAGTGGAGTGCAACGGAGAAGGAAGATTCGATAAATTTTTTTAACGCATATTAAGCACATATGGGACAAAGAATGGATGAATTGATAATTAAAAATGAAAATATAGGTCTAAAGGTTGAAGCATAGCGTCTTGTAGCTATTCTTTGGTATGAAATAGGGCAAAATGTTTAAAGAAATATATGTAGAGGTGTTATTATATAAATTTGTAGATAAAATAAAGGAATGAAGAAATCTTGACAAATAAAATTGATAACGATTTTTTTCTCTTATGTGTTTTTATTGAATTTTAAAAAGGGTAGACAGATGTCTACCCCTTTTAAAGTAAATAGTTATGCATAAAAACTATGTCCACCTATTTTTGTTACATAGGTCTTATTCTTTACAATCCAAGTTCCTGCTGCTTTAGCTGGATTGAAAAAATATGTTGAATTTCCTACTGGTCTTGCTCCATTTAGAGCATCTTTAGCTGCATTTATACTTTCTTTTGATGGAGTATTATATATTGTTCCTTCAGCAACTGGACTAAACTGAGGAATACTGCCATAATACTCGAAAATTACACCATATATAGTATTAGGAAATTCTTTAGAGTTAACTCTGTTAAGAATTACATTTCCAACTGCTACTTTTCCATTATATGGCTCTCCACTTGCTTCTGCTTCAATAATTCTAGCTAACCATAATAAATCAGCATCACTATAGCTTTTTACAGAACTTCTAGAAGAGCTTGTCCCTCTTGAGACAGTGGTAGTTTTACCATATAGTGCTGTTTGAGTTTGTTTTCCTGCAATACCATCAATAATTAATTTATTATCCTTCTGAAAGTTAATGACAGCTTTCTCTGTCACTTTTCCATAGATACCATCTATAGAGATTGTATAGTATCCATAATTTTGCAATTTCTGCTGAAGCCTAGAAACTTCATTTCCTTTACTGCTAAATTTCAATGTTGTATAATTTTCACTTGCAAATACTCCAGTTATTGGTACCAATAATAATATTAAAACTATTAAAATTGATAATATTCTTTTTCCTTTCATTGACATACACACTCCTTCCGTAATAAGGCTTCCGAAGTTAGCTGACGGGTTCGGGATAGAAGGCTCCCTACCACAGAAATGTGGATTAACCCCTTAAATGGTTCCTCCGTACCTATAATTTTTAGGATTCAGCAGTTATAATGGCATGCAATATGGATATTATATAAGAAGATTTTTATTATGCAAACCCAAAAATCCAATATACCAAAAATTGCATATGTAAAATATAGTATAATATCCATATATATATTAATATGGATATCGGGTCAAATATAGAATATAATAACTGTATGACTAGAAAGCGGAAGCAATGGGATGCCCTAAGAGCATGTGTAAAGGTAGTTCTCTTTGCTTATATTTATATAAATCTAATTTAATGAGGTGTATATTATGAAAATAGTAGTTTTAGATGGATATACTTTAAATCCTGGAGATTTGAGCTGGGACGAGCTAGAAACCTTAGGAGAACTAACAGTATATGATAGGACTCCAATAGATAAGGTTGTAGAAAGAATTGGAGATGCAGATATTGTTTATACCAACAAAACTCCCATTACAAAAGAGATTCTGGATCTATGTCCTAATATAAAATTCATTGGTGAGTTGGCGACGGGGTATAACAATATAGATATTATAACTGCAAAAAATAAGAACATTCCTGTATGCAATGTTCCAACTTATGGGACTAACGCAGTCGCTCAATTTACAATTGCTCTATTATTAGAGCTTTGTCATCATGTTGGTGCACATTCAGATGCAGTAAAAGAAGGAGATTGGACAAATAATATTGATTGGTGTTTTTGGAATCACCCAATGGTTGAACTTGATGGTAAAACTATGGGAATCATAGGATTTGGCAGAATTGGTCAAAGAACTGCTAAAATTGCACAGGCATTAGGGATGAATATTTTAGCACTAAGTAACAATAGAAGGCCAGAGTTTGAAACAGAGACTTGTAAATATGTTGACTTAGAGGAACTTTTGGCGAAATCAGATGTGATTTCTTTACACTGCCCACTTTTTCCAGAAACAAGGGGCATAATTAATAAGAATACGATTGGAAAGATGAAGGATGGAGTTATGATAATTAACACCTCTCGTGGTCAGTTAATTGTAGAAGAAGATTTAAGAGATGCTTTAAACAGTGGAAAGATAGCAGGGGCAGCATGTGATGTAGTATCAATAGAACCTATTCAATTAGATAATGCACTCCTTGATGCTAAAAATATAATTATCACTCCTCATATTGCATGGGCACCAAGGGAAAGTAGACAAAGACTTATGGATATTGCAGTAAAAAATTTAAGATCATTCATAGAAGGTAATCCAATCAATGTAGTGAATTAGTCATTACTGAAGTTAAAGATTTCTGAATAATGTTCGGAGGGGAGAAATGAAAAAAGATTTTGTTATTCTATTAGCACCTGATTCATTTAAAGAAAGTATGACTGCTAAAGAGGCTTGTGAGGCCATGGAAAGAGGAATTAAGAAAGCTAATAGTAGTATTAGCTGTATACATGTACCAATGGCCGATGGTGGGGAAGGAACAATGCAGTCTTTAATAGATGCTACAAATGGAAAAATATATACAATAAGTGTAATAGGACCATTAGGAGATGAAGTAGAAGCAAGTTATGGCATTTTAGGAGATGGAGAAACTGGTATACTTGAGATGGCAAGTGCCAGCGGCATCCATTTAGTGCCACCAGAAAAAAGAAATCCTTTAATAACTACTACTTATGGTACAGGACAACTTATAAAGGCTTGTTTAAATCATGGTGTGAAAAAATTATTAATAGGTATAGGTGGAAGTGCAACCAACGATGGTGGCATAGGAGTTGTACAAGCATTAGGCGGTAAGTTTCTTGATAAAGAAGGCGAGGAATTAGGATTTGGAGGAAAAGAATTAGATAAATTAGTTACCATTGATTTATCTAATTTTGATAATCGTTTAAAGGATGTTATTGTAGAGGTTGCTTGTGACGTTGACAATCATTTATGTGGAGAACAGGGAGCTTCTTATGTATTTGGGGCACAAAAAGGGGCAACACCTGAAATGATGGGAATATTGGATAATAATTTGAGACACTATTCTGAGATAATAAAAAGACAATTAGGAATAGATATTTTACATGTATCTGGTGCAGGTGCAGCTGGAGGACTTGGTGCGGGACTTATGGCATTTTTAAATGGTAAATTAAATAAAGGCATTGATATGGTAATTAAGTATTCAAAACTTGAAGAAAAATTATCTCTTGCTGATATGGTGTGGACTGGTGAAGGGTCAATTGATTTTCAGACTAAATTTGGGAAAACTCCTCTTGGTGTTGCTAAGGTCGCAAAACGATATAATAAACCAGTAATAGCATTGGCAGGAAGAGTAGGACCTAATATAGAAATCCTATATACTATGGGGATTGATTCTATTTTTAGTATAACAAGAGATATAACCACATTGGAAGAAGCATTAGAGAAAGGACAAGAGAATATGGAAAAGGTTGCTGAAAATATAATAAGGTTGATGAACTTAAATTGCTAGGAACAAGAAGCAACAGTGCGCCAAAACTGACGCACTGTTGTAGAAAGTACTCTTATTATTCAAAGCATTACTTCTTCTTAAATTTGGAAAATATCTGCTGTAAAGTAAAAACTGTTCCATTTATTGTATTAGAAACTGTTTTCATCAATTGAGGAATACGGCGGAACTGACTGTTACTTTCGTCAATCATGTATGTCCATGTGGTCGTTGCTCCACTAAGACCTGCTTCCTCCATGTCAATACCGTCTGATGTAATTTTGTATTTTTTCATAGAAGAAATAACATCCTTTTTAATATCTTCAATCATTTCATCAAATGCGGCTATAGAAATTCGGTGATATTCATCCAGCGGACTTTTTCCTCCAATTATCATCAGATGAATTCCGTTTCGAACATTCTCCATAGTCATCAGAAAATCAGCCCAATGTTGATTGATGTAATATAAAGTTAATTGGCTTTCTGCACATTTTACTCCACGTTTACCTGCTGTTTCTACATACTTTTGATAGATGTCTGGTTCCTGTTCTTGGAAAGTGGTTAATTCAAGTTCTTCTAGAAGAATTTCAGTGCGATATGAGGCAATTAGATTTCTTTGCTGTTCTAAAATATATGCATACCGTTCCAGCATATAGTGTGCCTCAGCATCCTTACCTTCTTCTCTTTTTTGTACTCGACGTACTAGTTTAGATAGGCGTTTTTTGTTATAGATGTTTACATTATTTTGTATTTCGATTAATTCATCATCAGAGAAGTAAGTGGTGAGTAAGGAATCTTCCATACTGATAAAAAATTTGCTTTCACCAGGATCACCTTGGCGGCCTGCACGTCCCCGAAGTTGGTTATCGATACGAATACTTCTATTAATTCCTGTACTGAGTACATAAAGTCCACCTACTGTCCGTACAAAATCTTTTCTTTCTTCATCTTTGCCACCTAGTTTGATATCTACACCTCGACCAGCCATATTCGTGGAAACTGTAATTCGATAAGGTTCTCCAGCACGTGAAATAATTTCTGCCTCCCTTTCATCATTTCGAGCGTTAATAATGGAATGAGGGATATTTTGTGCTGTAAGTAACTCAGAATATTCCTCTGATTCCTCTACGCTTTGTGTGCCTAACAATACGGGCTGACCCTTTTCGTATGCACGCTGAATTTCACTGACAATAGCTTTTATTTTGCCTTTCTTATTGTTGAAAATTTCATCTTCATGGTCTATACGAATACAGGGGATATGTGGTGGGATTACGTCTGCCTCTAAACCGTACATTGATTTCAGTTCTTTTGCGGAGCTATATATAGTTCCAGTCATTCCGCACAGAATCTTATATTGCAGCAAAAAGGACTGTAGTGTCATGGAATTATAAACCATGGTACATGATTCTCCAGTAATTTGCTCTTTGACTTCTACTGCATGGTGAAGAAGGTCAGGGAATTTACGATTTACTGCTACACGTCCTGTTGATTCGTCAATTACTTGAATGGCATTGTCTTTCACAATATAGTCTTTATCTTTTTTCAAAAGTAATCGTGCTTCTAGGGTGGCACTCACCATTCCAAGGATATTAGCATTCTCTTCACTATATAAGTTTTCTAGATGAAGGAACTGCTCAATATGAGCAATGCCTAGATCAGTAAGCCAAACTTGATTTTTACTTTTTTCAATGGAGATATCCTTTTGAGATAAAGTTGAGACAGCATTATGGATGTGAACTGCATGAGTTTGGGATTTTGGAGCATCTCCTGCTAATACTAGTGGAATACGTGATTCATCAATTAAAATGGAGTCTGCTTCATCAACAATAGCAACTTGGAATCCTGGAAAAAGCAAATCCTCTTTTTTTGTGCATAAAAAGTCTCTCAAAAAATCAAAACCAGCTTCTTTTGCAGAAAGATAAACAATATTACATCCATAGGCTTTTTTTCGCTCTGGAGATTTTGTTGTCTGATCAATATAGCTGGAAGATAGGCCGCAAAAATTAAAAATTGATTGATTGGAAATACAGTCACGCTTTGCAAGATAATCGTTAAAAACTAGAATGTGGACGGATTTTCCTTGTAAAGCGAAGCATATTGCGGCTAGGACTGCTGCAAGAGTTTTCCCCTCGCCAGTGGGCAGCTCTGCAATACGACCACACTGCATAGAATATGCAGCTGCAAGTTGGGAGTCAAAAAGTGTAATTCCCATACAGCGAAAAACAATTTCTTTTAAAATGCTGTATAGTTTAGCTGTACCAAGACTGACAGCTTGAAGAGAACAAAATCTCAATTGTTCTTTTAGTTCCTGATCAGAAGTATTTCTCCAACAAAAATCCTTTACTTGTTTCACAAATTCGGCATATGGCAAAACAAGTTCATTTTTAAGCCACAATGTTTTTTTCATTAACAAACACTCCTTTGATTTAATTTTTTTAAGTCAAAGGAGTGTTTATTCTATTTTACACACGGAACGTACGATAGCAATATATCCAATTTTGTATTCTGGAAAAAGTATATTCCAACAAATTATCAACAAGTAAATAACAGGAGGAATAAGCAAGATAATAGAGTCAAGCAAAGTCACAAAAAAAGATATTATTAATAAAAACAAAAATATAAAAAGTCCATAATAACTCTTTCCATTAATGCTCATATCTAATTTCCCCCTTCCATATCATGTATAACACTATATCTAATAAATATTAAAGTTATTTTTATCAAAACATTATACCATGAATGCCAATAAAAGTGAATTGTTTTCCCCAGAGATGTTATAAGATATTGACATAGACATTGATGTCGTTTATAATCAAATTAAAACGACATCAATGTCTATTTTGTGTTTGGAATAAACAAATTGCTTTGCAGAATCAGAATTTGTTAAAGTACTACAATAAAAGAGAGGAAAGAGAATATGTCTCCAAAGGTAAGTAATCAATATAAAATAAATAAAAGGAAAGAATTATTGGAAGCTGCCAAAAGAGTGTTTATACAGAAGGGGTATATACAAGCAACAATGCAGGATATTATTGATGAAGCAGGTATATCAAGAGGTGCTTTATATTCCTATTTTAATAATATTCAGCATGTATTTGAGGAACTTCTCAAATTAGAAGATGAAATGGATATTCTTTATTTTGAAAAAGAGGAGAAATCTTCTTTTTGGCAACAGTTAATAAACTGGATTAAAATGCAGCAAAAAAATATTGAATCTATTAATCAATCCCTTTTACTCTGCAAGACGGAATTCTTTTTAACAACATATCGTAATTCCAATAAGACAAGTAATCCCTATGTAATAGAGCGATATAAGGAGCTAGCTTCTTCAATAAAGGGGTTTATTGAAGAAGGTGTTAAAAAAGAAGAATTCAAACCTTGTATGCCTTCAGGGTCAATTGCTCTATATATTATTTCCTTCATAGATGGGTTAATGCTAGATACATTTAATTTAGGTATAGAAGTGACTAAGGTAAATGAGCAAATTGATATTTTATTTTTTACATTGAGAAAAATGCTTTGTCCAATTATAGAATAGTAAAGGAGTGTTATTATGTTATTTGAGTCTTCTAAAATTATTTTAAGAAAGATGACATTACAAGACATAGAGTTATATCATATATGGAGAAATGACATAGAGGTTATGAAATCCACTTCTCTATTTTTAGATATTTATCATATTGATGATACTAAAGAGTTCGTTAGTCAAGTAATTTTAGGTTCTGAATCTTCAAGGAGCTATATAATAGTGGAAAGGGAGTCTAATAAACCTGTAGGAATTACTTCACTAATTAATATTGATTATAAAAATCGTAATGCTGAATGTATTATTGATATTGGAGATAAGACATCATGGGGAAAAGGCTATGGAACAGAAGCGATGAAATTGCTTCTTAATTATAGCTTTCTTGAAATGAATCTGCATAGAGTGTATCTAAGGGTCTTTTCTTTTAATAATAAAGCTATTAAACTATATGAGAAAATAGGTTTTCAACATGAAGGAAGATCACGAGAAAGCATTTTTAGAGAAGGGAAATGGCACGATATAATTCATATGGCAATTCTTCAAAATGAATATATTAAAAGAGATTATGTGGATAGAGGTGTAGAGTAGTATCAAAATAGAGACGGTTTTTACCGTCTTTATTTTGATATTGCTTCCCTTAATGTATGCCATGCCAAAACAGCACATTTTACTCTAGCAGGCATGTTAGAAATATTTTGAAGAACCATAGCATCTTCTAATTTCTCTAGTTTATTTTCGTCAGTGATTTCTTTTTTAATCATACCTATAAAGATTTCTACTAAATTTAGTGATTCCTCTATAGTTAAGCCCTTTATTAAATCTATCATCATAGATGTAGATGCTTGAGATATGGCACATCCAACTCCAGTAAATGAAGCATCTTTTATTATATTTCCATCAAGCTTTAGGTGCAAGGAAATATCATCACCACAGCTGGGATTATGCCCTCTTTCAGTGATGTCTGGATCTAATAAGGATTTCTTATTGTGTCCACTTTTATTATGTTCCATAATAAGCTGAGTATAAATTGAGTTAAGATCCATAACCTAACCACTTCCTTACATTTTTAATTCCTTCAATAAATTGGTCTATATCTTCCTTTGTATTATAGAGATAGAAGCTTATCCTTGAAGTTGCAGGAACATCAAGATACCTCATCAAAGGTTGACAACAGTGATGTCCTGCTCTAAGGGCTACACCATATGAGTCTAAAATAGACGCTATATCATGGGGATGTATATCATCTATTGTAAAGGATATTATGCCGCCTCTCATATTTAAGTCTTTAGGACCTTGAATATTCACATAAGGTATAGACAGCATTTTTTCCAATGCATATTCTACTAGGATTTTCTCATGTTTATGGATATTATCTAGACCTATATTTTGCAAATAATCAATTGCTGCTTTAAGTCCTACAGCTCCTTCTACATTTTGTGTTCCAGCTTCAAACTTATGTGGAAGGGGGGCAAAGGTAGCTTCCTGTTCATAAACATATTCTATCATATCTCCACCCATTAAAGATGGAGGCATACTTTCTAACAATTCTTTTTTACCATATAATACTCCTATTCCCATAGGACCTAACATCTTATGGGCAGAAAAAACAAAGAAATCTACATCAAGATGTTGAACATCTACTGACATATGTGGAGTACTTTGAGCTCCATCTATTATAACTATAGAGCCTCTATTATGAGCGTAGTCTATTATTTCACTAAGAGGGTGAATAACTCCCAGAACATTAGACATCTGAGCAATAGATACAATCTTTGTCTTATTGGTTATCTTTTTCTTTATTTCTCCTAGAGAAATCCTTCCTTCTTCATTTAAATACATGTATTTCAAGACTGCATTTTTCTCCTTTGCTATTCTTTGCCAAGGGAGGATATTGCTATGGTGCTCTGAGATAGCTAATACTATTTCGTCATTTTCTTTAACGAATTCCCTTCCATAGGAATAGGCAATTAGATTGATGGACTCCGTAGTATTTCTAGTAAAAATAATCTCTTCTATATCTTTAGCATTGATAAACTCTCTTACTTTTTCCTTAGCTAAATCATATTCCTCTGTAGCCCTTATACTAAGCTGATGAGCACCTCTATGAGGATTTCCATGAGAGACCTTGTTATAGTCACTCATGGCGTCAATGACTTGTATAGGTTTCTGTGTTGTAGCACCATTGTCTAAATATACTAGCCTATTGTTATTTATTTTTTGATTAAATATAGGAAAATCTTTTTTTATTTCTTGAGGATTTAGTTTAAGCATCTATAATTCTCCTCTCAACTTCACTGCTAATTAATTCACGTAAGTCTTTTAAAGGAATTTTATCGATTATCGGTCTAAAGGATGCTTCTACGATTAATTTTTTTGCTTCTCTCTCGCTCAATCCTCTGCTCATAAGATAAAAAAGCCTATTTTCATCAATTTGTCCTGCACTAGCTGCATGTTCTCCTTCTACGTCATCTTCACCGCACAATAATGCTGGTATGGAATCTGATTTTACAGTAGGATCAAGTAATATTACATACTCTTCCTCAGAACCTTTGGAGTGTCTGGCACCTTTCTTAAAATCAAGATTTCCTCTAAATACTTTTTTAGATTTATCTTTGAGAACTCCCTTAGTTTCGATATTACTTATACTTCTAGGACCACAGTGAATCATGGAATACTCCAAATCCATTTTGCGTATGCCATCACCTAGATATATGGAAGAAAGGTTGGATTCACTTGCTTCACCCTCTAAAACAGTGTAATAGCTAGAACCGCTAATGCTGCATCCTAACTCCACAGATATCCAGTTTACCTTTCCTTGTCCTTCCACAAAGGCAATATTTGAATCGAAGTTCCGAGATATATCGTTCATCCTTTGCAGTTTTATTATGTTGATTACTGAATTTTCTTTTGCATATACAATTGTAAGTCCATTATGGAAAGCTTCTATTTCTTCATTGGAGCTGTAATCAATAACAATTGTTGCTTGGCTTCCAGTTTCAGCTATAATAATATTTTTATCTATAACAATAGGATTATCATTATCCATATTAAATTCAACTTTTATAGGACTATTTATTTTAGTATTCGGGGGAAGGGATAAGCCTATGCCGATGTTATAAAATTTATTGACAAAGGAAACAAATCTATCTCCTACCCCTTGAATTTTAGGTGCATTAAAATAGTTATCCATATCTTCATTTGTTCTATTTAATTCTGCTCCAATAGGAAGTTCTCCTTCAATTTTTATATAATCTTTTGTGTAATTCAAAACATTAGGAAACTGAAAATTCTCTAAACCAATTCTTTTCCAAAGCATTTTATCCCTCCTTATCCAATAGAACCTTCAAGTTCTATATTAATCAAGTTATTAAGTTCAACAGCATATTCAAGTGGGAGCTCCTTAGTTATTGGCTCCACAAAACCTCTGATTATCATTGCCTTGGCTTCTTCTTCGCTAATTCCTCTGCTCATAAGATAGAAGATAGCTTCATCACTGATTCTACCTATTTTAGCCTCATGGCCTATGTCTATATTGTCATTATTTAATTCTATTATAGGCAAAGTATCTGATCTGGATTTATTATCAAGCATTAATGATTCACAGGATACTGATGATTTGCATCCATAGGAATCCTTAGCCACCTTAAGGAGTCCTCTATAAAAGGCATGACCTCCATCTCTGGAAATAGACTTGGAATTAACCGTTGATGTTGTATGTGGTGCTGCATGAACAACCTTTGTACCAGTATCTAAATACTGTCCTTTTGCAGCGAAGGTGACTCCTGTAAATTCTGATTTTGCACCTTCTCCCCTCAATATACTCATAGGATAAAGCATAGTGACTTTGGATCCAAAGGAGCCAGAGATCCATTCTATAGTACCATTTTTATCTACTAAGGCCCTTTTTGTATTTAAGTTATACATATTTTTGGACCAGTTTTCTATGGTACTGTATCTCAAAGTTGCATTTTCTCTTACAAATAGTTCAACACAGCCAGCATGAAGATTGTTTACTTTATATTTAGGAGCAGAACAGCCTTCTATGAAGTGGAGTTTTGCTCCTTCTTCCACAATTATTAAGGTGTGCTCAAATTGACCTGCTCCTGGTGCATTAAGTCTGAAATATGATTGAAGGGGAATATCCACTTGAATTCCAGCAGGGACATATACAAAAGAACCTCCTGACCAAACAGCTCCATGGAGGGCAGCAAATTTATGGGCATTTGGAGGGATCAAAGTCATAAAATATTCTTTAACTATATCTTCATATTCTTCTAATGCAGTTTCCATATCGGTATATACTACACCTTGTTCTACTAAGTCCTTTTTGATATTGTGATAGACAACTTCTGAATCATATTGTGCTCCAACTCCAGCTAGGGCTTCTCTTTCCGCTTGGGGAAGACCTAATAATTCAAAGGTTTTCTTTATATCTTCGGGCACGTCATCCCAACTATTCTTCATATCAGAATTGGGTCTGATGTATGTTATAATATCATCCATATCAAGATCTGATAAATCTGCTCCCCAAGCAGGCATAGGTTTACTGTTATATATCTCTAATGACTTCAATCTAAAATCAGTCATCCATTGCGGCTCGTTTTTTTCTCTTGAAATTTCTTTTATTATTTCAGGACTTAAACCTTTGTCTGATTTATATTTGTAGGTAAATTCATTTTTGATATCATAGATTCCCCTGTCAATATCTTCAATATATGTTTTTTTTCTTTCCATATTTTTCACCTCTATTTGCTGGAAAACTCAGCTTTAATATTCTCGTATCCTCTTTCATCAATTTCCTTGGCTAATTCTATTCCTCCAGTTTTAACGATTTTTCCATCAAGTAAGATATGGATATAATCGGGTTGAAGATAATCGAGTAATTTATTATAGTGAGTTATTACTAATATAGAATTCTTTTCGTTTTTAAAATTCTTTACACCCTCAGCTACTATCCTTATTGCATCTACATCAAGTCCGGAATCTGTTTCATCTAGGATTGCAAGCTTGGGATCAAGAGTGGACATTTGAAGGATTTCATTTTTCTTCTTTTCTCCTCCTGAAAATCCTAAATTTAAATATCTAGAGGCATATTCATCTTTCATTTCTAGCTGTTCCATTTTTTCCTTTAGTAATTTTTTAAAAGGAATAAGCTTTTGAGTTTCTCCTGAAACAGATGTCTTTGCAGTTCGCAGAAATTCTTCTACTGTAACACCGGGAATTTCCTCTGGGTATTGGAAGGATAGAAATATTCCTTTTCTAGCTCTCTTATCAGGTGCTAAATCATTTATCAACTCTCCCTCAAATTCTATTTCTCCATCTATAATTTCGTACTTTGGATGTCCCATTAAAGTATATGCCAGAGTTGATTTTCCTCCACCATTAGGCCCCATGATAATATGGATTTCACCATGATCAATGTGGAGATTAAGTCCTTTCAAAATCTCCTTATCCTCTATATTTACCTTTAAATTATTTATACTAAGTAAATTATTTGGCATAAAAACCCTCCTTTATATGAAAAAAGTTATCACTTGATAATGATTATCATCAATGTAAGTATAATTATATACTTGTGGTTTAAAAAAGTAAATAGACTAATTTACTAGGAATTAATTGTATTTTAATTTTACTCATAAATCCTTCGCTACAAAGAATACAATAAAAGAAGACATATAGATTATAAAATCTAGTAGAAAGGGGAGGCTTGAAATGCAGTTAAATAAGTTTATAGTAATGTTTATGATACTTCAGCAAGTCATAGTTGGTGGTCAAGTAAAGAATGATTTAAGCCATATAGACACAAGTATTGTAGAAAATATAGAAATTGAGGAAGAACTAATGGAAGAAGAGTTTGAGGAAGAAGTAACAGATGAACAAATAGAAAAAAATATGGAGGAGGTTATAATAGAAATACAGCAAGAAGCTCAGAAAGAATTCCAAGAAGAAAATAAAATAGAAATTATTACAAAATTTAATGTTGATGGGTTGATATTAAAGGAAGGGATATCTAGTGAAGAAGTTGTAAGACTCAAGAGGTTTTTAGAGAAGAAAGGATATGTCGATATAGTAGGAGGATATTATTATGATAGTAAGACAAAAGAGATAGTAGCTAGATATCAAAGAGAAAAAGGACTGACATCTGATGGTATAGTTGGTAAGAATACATATCAAAAGATAAATGAAGATATGGAATTAAATAAGATAAGTGTTCCAGGAATAGAGTTGGAATTTACAACTGAAATCCCTGGAGGGAATTTTATAATAATTAATAAAAGCAATAATACCTTATATCATTTATCAGGAAAAGAAATAATAAAAAGATATCCTGTAGCAACTGGAAAAGCTCCTGAGTATACTCCAGAAGGTAAATTTACAATAGTAACGAAATATGTGAATCCATACTGGGGAGGAGCAGGAAAATATAAGCCTGTAAAGGGAGGAGCACCAAATAATCCTCTTGGCAAAAGATGGATGGGATTGAATATAAAAGGTGGAGGGTCCTATGGTATACATGGAAATTCTGATAAAGAAAGCATTGGAAAATACGTATCCTTAGGTTGTGTTAGAATGTATAATCAAGATGTAGAAATACTATATCAGCTAATTGATAAAGGTACACCTGTATGGATAGGAAATGAAATAAAGCTCAAAGAATACGGTATATTATTTAAATGAATATTAGACTACGCTTTTTAAAAAGCGTAGTTTTAATCTAATTGAAGTTCAAGTTCATTAATTTGCTTCTTTAAATAGATCTATTTGCTTACGAAGATGTTGGCTTTTTTCATCATTAGATTCAATAACTTGTTCTTGAGCTGCTGCTGTTAAAATAGATTGACCTATGCTTACAATAAAATTTCCAAGTGAATTTTGTTGGTTTGCATCTAAGCCATCAATCAATAGAACGCCTATCAATGATGCTAAGATTGCAAATTGTTTTGGAGGCAAGGAAAAGAAACATGAATTACATGTGTCCTTAATATGATTTATGTTTGAAATATTATTATCTTTATTACCGTATGTTTCATTATTCTTCATATCTAAGTAGCTCCTTTCATAAATAAGTCAATTTTGAATATTATAATCAATATAAATAAGCTCATATATATTATATTATATTATATTATGTTGCCATTTCATAAAGTTGAGAGTATAACAATATAATGACAAAAGATTAAATTAACTGTTGATAATTAAATATGATATTGCTATAATTCTAAACTAATACTTGAGTTCTGTAAAAATGAAGTAATAATTAGTAATGTTCTGAAAAACAAATATGCTTAAATTTTTAATCTATATTAAATAAAAGTTATCTCATAAATAAAAATGACATAAGAATTATGCTATATACAAATGTTAATATTTTGTATTCAAATCGAGAAATTTATATCTATATTTAAAGATGCAATTTGTGATATGTCTAGACTCAAATTTAGTTATCTAAATAATTTAATATGTAGTCTAATAAATGTGGAAATTATGAGTTGTATTTGAAATATAAAGAATATAAGGATAAATATTTTTAATACTTTATCTTAAAAATTTTATGATTGAAAGAAAAACATAATATAAAATAATTGTCTAATATAGGATAGAAATGGGTAAATAATAGAATATAATTAAGCAATAGATATAAATAATATAAGTAAATTATATGGAGGTAATGATGAAAAATACTGTATCTCAAGAATGGTTAATAAATAATATATTAAAAGATAATTTAATTATACTAGATGTTAGAGCTGAGTTAGATAATCCTGATTATGGAATTGTAGAATATAAAAATGGTCATATAAAGGGAGCACAATTTGTTTCAGTTGAAGATATTATGACAGGTAAAGTCAGTACTCATGGTGGCAGACATCCATTACCTGATATGGAGAAGTTCATAGAAGATATGAAAAGACTTGGCATCAATGATGATTCTACAATAGTTATATATGATGATGGGGATCTAGCAATGGCAGGAAGATTGTGGTGGCTGCTTAAATACTCTGGAAAAAATAATGTTTATATTTTAGAAGGAGGCATAAAGGCTTGGAGTAACAGTGGGTTAGAAATAACAACTGAAATTCCCGAAATTGAAGAATCTAAATCATTAAGCTTAAATATAGATTCTTCAATGGAAGTAGATATAAATTATGTAAGGGGTGCTATAGATTCAGATAATATAGCAATAATCGATTCAAGGGCAGCTGAAAGATATAGGGGAGAAGTAGAGCCTATAGATAAAATAGCAGGTCATATTCCAAACGCATTAAATTATCCTTGGATGAATTTAGTAGTAGATGGAAAGATAAAATCTAAGGAAGAGTTAATTGAATACTTTAAAGACCTAGAGAAATATGAAGAAATAATTGTACATTGCGGATCTGGTATCACAGGTACAGTAAATTGTATTTTTATGGAAGAAGTAGGACTTAAGCCAAAGCTATATGTAGGAGGATATAGTGATTGGGTTAGCTATGAAGATAATATTGTAATATGATAGAGGATAGCGTTGCTATCCTCTATTTTTTAGTAGAATAATTCTTAGTTTTTATGGAAATATCTATATAATACTTTTACAAATTCAGGAATGGTCTTAGACACATTAGTCAATTTTACTTTTCTTTCGTATTCTTTTTCATTTTTTATTGTTTGAAGTGCATACTGTAAAATATCTTTTTCACTTGCTCTTACTCCTGTTTTGTAGAAATACATATCTGATAATAAAGTTAAGGCTTCATCATTATCTATAAAAGCAAAGGAAGCAAACAAGCAGAAACCAAGATTCTCTAAAGCAATTATATAGGCGTATAGATAGTCTAAGTCCGACAATCCTAGTAATTTAACAGCATTTGACTGGATATCTATATTAAAATTATCTTCTTCTGTTATAGAGGGCCTTGTTACCATATCTTTATACTTTTCTTTTTCTCTAAATAAATTATATATACCTGAAGTTTTGCTACCTAGTACTCTACCTGCTAATGTCATATTTTTAACTTCTTCTAGAGCTTTGTCCATTTCTTCCGTAGTACCTTTTATATCTTGAAGATTAAAATAAATATTACAGCTAAATATAAATTCAATACAATCTATCCCTAGTTCAAAGCATCTTTTTGTAAAGTTTTTTACATAGTGCTTATCATCTATACCAAATGACGTATTTAATGCTGCATAAGCTTCACTTTCAGTAGGAGCAGAATAATAATCTTCACCTGTTTTAGCATGTCTATTTAAGCATCCCACTACACAAAGAGGAGAACATGTTCTATTTATTTTAAATTCTGTATCTTTGTTATTTCCTTTAGAACTTACCTGACTGACATCAATATTTTTACCTTGCTTTAACATTTTCATTAAAGTAATGGAGCCAAGTCCGGGTAGAGCCTTACCACAGATAGGATGTTCTATTATGATTCTAGATAAGGACTTTGAAGCTTGTTTCATATTTTCTTTATCCAATACATTGGATTTAAAATAAGCTTTATTCTTGGCAACTATAGTTTTTATACCTTTATGTCCAAATACATCACCAATACTATTTCTAGCACAATAGAATGAAGGATTACCTTCTGGGTATGTACTAAATAAGGTTGATATTGGTAATAAATTTTCTCCTGAAGGGCCTATGCCAATGATTCCACAATTTCTTCCATAAAGATTATGTATCATGTCTATAGTATGAGAGACTTCCATTTCTTTAATGCTGTCTATAGTATTTAAAGCAATATTGTCTTCTTCGATTACTATAGTTAAAGGGATTTTATTCGTATTTCTCCCTAATATAACAATAGCATCTATATTAAATGATGCTAATTTTTGTGATATAGTTCCTGCTAAATTTGAAATTTGAATACCTTCATCTTTTGATCTCTTTGTACCTACTATTAGTCTTCCTGTACTAGGTGCAAGAGTTCCTGAGAAAAGCCCTGGAACTAATACTATTGCATTTTCATCTGTTAATCTTTCTGTCTCTGGAGAAACTTCTTCATTTATAATTTTTGCAATAAGACCTCTGCCATAGTCGGGAAAATTCTTTTCCTTCTTAATAATCTTTCGGTTTGTAAGATTTATATAAATTATTTTACCCATAAAATGCCTCCTAAAATTCATCTTAAAAAGGATTATACCATTTAAAAAGTATCTTTTTAAATTAGGATAATCTATACTTGAAAATTAGTTATAGATAATTTTAAAAGGATAGTTAAAATATTGACATGAAAAATTATATATGATATACCTTACATATGTTGATGATGGACAGATATAGGAAACTAGAACAGTATATTAATTGACTAGGAAAGGGTGTGGAAGATAAAAATGAGTTTTTGTAAAAGAGGAATTTTGATCTTATTAGCTATTGTATTGACTATATCCATGGTAGGTTGTAAGCCAAAGGATGAGCCTAAATTAGACGAAGGAACAGGAGATGTATCGGAAACGCTACAAATAGAAGAAATAGAGAAACAATCGCAAGAAAGTGGAAGTATCACTATTACGGATCATCTTGGAAGAGAAATAATACTTGACAAAAGTGCAGAAAAGATAGTAAGTGGTTATTACATAACTACATCCATGATGATAGCTTTAGGACTAGAAGATAATGTAGTAGGTATAGAAGCAAAGGCAAAATCAAGAAATATTTATGCATTAGCAGCACCTGAGTTTCTGGAGCTTCCAAATGTAGGTACTGCAAAAGAATTTGATTTAGAAGGTTGCATTGCTCTTGAGCCAGATCTTGTAATTTTACCTGTTAAATTAAAAGAAGCAGTAGAAAGCCTTGAGGGACTAGGTATAAATGTAATAGCGGTAAATCCTGAAGATATGGATTTATTAAAAGAAACATTGATAATGATTGGTAAAGCTACAGGGACTGAAGATAGAGCTAAAAAATTAATATCCTATTATGATGAAAAGATTTCAGAAATTGGGAAGATAACTGAAGATAAAGAACAAAAGAAGGTTTATCTGGGAGGAAATAGTGATTTTCTTTCTACTGCACCAAAGAAAATGTATCAAAACTATATGATAGAAACAGCAGGGGGGATCAACGTTGCTTCTGATATAGAGGATACCTATTGGGCTGCGATTTCCTATGAGCAGCTATTAGCTTATAATCCAGATGTAATTATTATAGCACCTAGTGCTGATTATACAAAGGATGACATAATAAATAACAACAAATTATCTGCAATATCTGCAATGAAAAACCGCCGAGTTTATGTAATGCCAGATTCCTTTGAAGCATGGGATGCGCCTATACCATCGAGTATTTTAGGCACAATGTGGCTGACAAGTATATTACATGAAGAAGACTACTCAAATGATACTTTTAAACAAGATGTGGCTGATTTTTATAAGGAGTTTTATGATATAGAAATAAATAAGGAAGATATTATAAAGTAATGAATGTTAATGATAGAATATTGGTAAGAAATCATAATAAAGAGTTTATACAATATTTAATAGCCTCCACATTATTGGGGGCTGTTTTTCTAATATCAATAGGAGTAGGTAAGTATCCTATTAATATTAGTGATATCTTAAAAATTATCTTTGGTGGTAAAGTTGAACCTACTGTAAAAATGGTGTTTTTCTCTCTTCGTCTTCCTAGGACCATTATGGTTACCATAGCAGGAATAGGGCTCAGTATAGCTGGCAGTGTATATCAAACTATTTTTAAAAACCCCCTTGCAACACCAGACATTATAGGAGTTGCATCAGGTGCAAATCTAGGAGCAGCCATAGCTATTATCTTTATTGCAGGTGGAACCTTCACTATAGCTATATCTGCCTTTGTAGGTGCTATAGTGGCAGTATTTACAGCAATAGGGCTTACTAAGATATCAAAGGATAAAGGAATTTCAACATTTGTACTTTCAGGAATTGTAATTAGCTCTATAACCCAAGGTTTAATAATGATGTTAAAATTTTTCGCAGATCCAGAGCGTCAGTTGGCAGCAATAGAATTTTGGTCAATGGGAAGTTTTGCAGGAGTTACAAAAGAAAAGGTAATATCCATATTACCATTTTTTCTAATAGGCATAACAATACTTATTTTACTAAGATGGCAGATTAATGTATTGTCTCTGAGCGATGAAGAGGGGAAAAGTTTAGGCACTTCTGTGGAATTGATACGTTTAGGTGTAATCATAGCTGCAACTTTAGTAGTGGCTAGTATTGTTTGTATTACTGGTTTAATATATTTTATAGGTTTAATAGCTCCTCATATAGGAAGAATAATCACAAAGAAAAATGATTTTCATACGACTATTTTAAGTGGATTTATTGGAGGCATAATTTTAATTATAGCAGACTGTCTTGCAAGAAGTTTGGCAGGCAGTGAGATTCCTATTAGTATATTGACTACCTTTATCGGAGCACCATATCTGGCGTATTTAATGACTCGCTTGAAATAGGAGGATTATAATGGATTTGATGAAAGTAGAAAATATAAGAGCAAGGTATGATAAAGAGTTAATAGTTGATGATATTAATTTAACTATGAAAAGTGATGAGTTTATTGCACTTCTAGGTTTAAATGGAACAGGGAAGACGACCCTTCTAAAAGTGATTTGTGGATTACTAAAACCTAAGAGTGGTAAATGTTTAATAAATGGTATGGATATCTATGAGTTTAGCGAGAAACAAAGGGCAAAACATATTAGTTTCATGCCTCAACGACATAGTATAGTTTATGATACAAAGGTATTGGATGTTGTATTAATGGGTGTAACTCCATATCTTGGAGTATTTGAATCTCCTACAAAGAACCACAGAGAAATGGCTTACAATATGCTGAAAAAAATGGGAATAGAGAAATTTGCAGAGGAAAATTTTCTTCATTTAAGTGAAGGGCAAAAACAGCTTATTATAATAACTAGAAATTTAATGCAAAACTCAGAGATTATGTTATTTGACGAGCCAGATAGTGCTCTTGATTTTAACAATAGGCATATGGTCTTATCTAAAATAAGAGAAGTGATAAAAAACGAGAATAAATCTGGATTGATTACTTTACATGATCCAAATATGGCACTTAATTATTGTGATAAAATAATAGTTTTAAAAGATAAGAAAAAATTTGCTGATTTTTATACTACCAATGTAGATAGAGAGTTTCTTATAGAAGTATTCACTAAAATATATGGTGAAATTGAAATAATAAAACATAAGGAAAAGTATTTAATAATAAAATGATAAATAAAATTCTCATTTCTAGTTTGAATTATAGATTAATTCTTACCCAAAATGAGAATTTATTTTTTATTTATCTAAAATACCCAGTTTCCATCTTTAAATAATTCAACTACATTTCCATTCTTTTCATATGCAGTAATATTTAGTTGTGGTCCACCTACCATAAAGTCCACATGGATTAAACTAAAATTAGCACCTTTAGCCGTTAATTCTTCTTGAGTCATATTGGAGCCATTTCTCATAGCATAAGCATAGGCACGACCTAAGGCAAAATGACAGGAAGCATTTTCATCAAATAGAGTTTCATTAAATAATATACCAGTATTGGATATAGGAGAATCATCTTGAACTAAAGCAACTTCGCCTAAGTATCTAGCTCCTTCATCATTTTCTAAGAGCTTTTCTAACACGTCATATCCTTTTTCTGCATAAAAGTCTACTACTTTACCATCTTTAAATATAAATCCAAAATTATCTACAATTTTACCATTTACACTAAGAGGTTTTGTAGCCTTTAAAGTACCATTGACTTTTAAACGATGAGGTGTAGTAAATACTTCTTCTGTAGGAATGTTGGCAACATAAGAATGTCCAGCTTGACTTTCTTTAGCTCCACCCATCCAATAATGTTCATCGGCTAAATACACTTCTAAATCTGTGCCAGGACCTTTAAATATTAACTTTTCAAATTGTTTCTCATTTAAGAAGTTTCTATACTTTTTAAGATTTTTATCGTGTATTTCCCACGCCTTTACGGGATCTTCTTGATCAACTCTAGTAGCAGCAAAGATATTTTCCCAAAGTTTTTCTATGGAATTTTCCTCATCTAAATCAGGGAATACTGATTTTGCCCATGAAACTGACGGCATAGCAATTATATTCCATTTAGTGACCCCGGTCATTCTGTATTTCATTACAGGAGCCATTGCTTGTGAAGCTGATTTTTGACTTTTAGCAACTATTTCTCCGTCAATATCTTTTAGTAGTTCAGGATCAGATGCAAGAATAAATATATGATGGTAATTATCCTTATACATAGCCTCTAAGGAGCTTACTTTCCATTCTGGGAAGTTGTCAAATACATAATCCTTTCCGTATTTAAACCTTAATAAGCTGATTTCATCATCAGCAAGCTGAAACTCTACATGCTTTGCTCCTACTTCATAGGCTTTTTTTACTATTAATCTTGCAAGGGGTAAGGTATCGGCATTACCAGTTACTATAAGACCTTCCTTTTCTTTTAGATTAACACCAACTTTTACAGCTAGTTCAGCATATTTCTCTAGATTGTGTTCAAAATTATTCATTACGACCTCCTTATATAACTTAGCATTTATACATTAACTTTATTGTTATCATTATTATCATTATATTCTTTATTTTAATAATCTTAAAGAATAATTTACAAAAAAAGTAAAATAATAGCTATGAGAGAGTAAAAGTAAAGTTATACAAGCATTAAGAATATTATAGGAGGTGGTTTGGTGAATAATAAAAAAGTGTCAGCAGAAGAGTTGAAAATTATGATAGCTGAATTTCTCAAGGAACATAAGGAGGGTTCTCTTGCTACATGTATGAATAATATACCAAGGAGTAGTCCTGTTCAGTATTTTGTAGGGGATAATATGAATATTTTTATACTTTCAGCAGGTGGAGAAAAATTTAATGCAATAGCAGAAAATCCTAATGTCTGTTTATTAGTTAATACAGATTATATTAACTATAGACAAATTAGAGGGGTACAAATATTTGGTACAGCAGTAACTAGTCTAATGGATAATGGAATTTTTGGAGAGGCCAAAGATCAATATTCTGACTCGTATGTAATGGAGAAAGAAAAGGATATAAAAGTTATAAAGATAGTGCCAGAAGAAATTGTTTATTTGGATTCTCTAGGAGATGGAGATAGAACTAAGCAAATTCTTAGATACAATAATGTGATAATAAAAGAAGATAGAGAACCCATATATCTTTAGTAGGGCAAAAACAAATAGTAGGGAGCATATCCCTACTATTAATTATTTCTTTATAGTAATTTTAGTATTTATATTTATAATTTCATTGTAACATATATGTAACTTACTCAACACTTGAATTAGGTATAATATATATAAAATTTAGTTGTGATTTACTAAAATATATATTGGGGGACATATGATTAAAGAAAAACGAAAATCTAAATTTATTATAACGAATAGGAAAGTTCTACTTATAATTTTTATTTTATCAGCTTTTTATAATGGACTTATTGTGAAGAACTATAAGATAAGAACCGATAAGATATTAGATAGTCATTCTATAAGAATTGTGCTTATATCAGATTTACATAGTCATGTATATGGTAAAAATCAAAGTAAGATTATAAATAAAATAAAAAAGCAAAATCCCGACATAATTGCTCTAGCTGGTGATATTGCAGATGATATGGTTCCTATAGAAGGTGCTAAATTATTTTTAGAAGGTATCAAGGATATTGCACCTGTCTTTTATGTTACAGGCAATCATGAAATTTGGACAGGTGAAGTAGATTATATTAAGGAAGTTTTTAAATCCTTTAATATAATTGTATTAGAGAATGATTATAGGAAAGTAGATATTAACGGAGTTGAGTTAGTTATGGCAGGTGTAGATGATCCAGATATAATCAAATATGAAAGACCCCAGTCTAATTGGAATGAAGAAATATATAAATCATTTTCTAATATAGAAGATGTATCGGGATATAAGGTGTTATTATCTCATAGACCAGAAGCTGTTGATTTTTATAACTCTTTACCTTTTGATATGGTACTTTCGGGGCACTCTCATGGTGGACAGGTACGTATTCCATTTATATTAAATGGACTTTTTGCACCAAATCAAGGATTTTTTCTCAAATATGCTGGAGGAGTGTATGAGCAGGAAAGTTATACTCACATTGTAAGTAGAGGGGTGTCATTTAATCCAAGATTACCTAGAATATTCAATCCACCAGAAATAGTAGTTATAGATATACAAGGTCAATAAATATATAAGAGGTTCAATTTATTGTACTTGAAAAATAAAGCTTGACAATAAGGAATTATTATTATATTATGAACATGAACAACGTTCACGAGGTGAAATAAGACATGGAAAACTATAATAAAAATTATAGAGAGATTATTTTATCAGAAGCTAAAGATATTGCTATGAAGGAAGGTATTTCAAATATAAATATTCGTGCTGTTGCTAAGAATAGTGGAATAGCCATAGGTACAGTATATAACTATTTTCCTTCAAAAGGAGATCTGCTAGTAGCTATTATTGAAGATTTTTGGGAAGGTGCTTTTGCGAATGTTGATTGGCAAGATCTCTCTTACAATAACTTCTATGATAATTTAGGGAAGATTTATAGCACTTTATATCATTATCTTCTCAAATTTAAAGAAAACTGGCTAGAACAGCTTGCTTTACTAAAGACACAGGAAAAGATACTTGGAAAACAAAGGGAAAATGAATATTTTGAGAAAATCTATTCTAAGATTAAAATATTAATGGATATGGATAATGAATTAAGACAGTATTCATGGTCAGAAGCAATCTCAAAAGAAAAAACAGCAGAATTTATTTTTGAAAATATGCTTATTATGCTTAGAAAAGAAGAGGAAGATATAAGTTTTTTTATAGCAATTCTAAAAAAAATAATGTCAGATTAAAATCATACTACAGTATGATTTTTAATTTGAACATCAATGAACAATGTTCATCAATATAATTAAGGAGTGATTATTATGCAGGCAATTATGGAAACTTTATTTGATGCAGTTTATTTAGTAGGGGTTATTACAATAGGAATGATAATGATATTAAAGGGTGGAAACAACAAGCAATTTAAGTTATTTGGTATTATGGCTGTTGTATTAGGGGTAGGAGATTCATTTCATTTAATACCTCGGTCATATGCTTTACTCACAACAGGATTAGAAGCCAACGCTGTTGCACTTGGGATAGGAAAATTTATAACATCTATTACAATGACCATCTTTTATGTAATTTTATATCATATATGGAGACAGCGTTACAGAATTAGGGGGAATAAGGGACTTACATTTTCAATTTATGCTTTGAGTATTATACGAATAGGATTATGTGTTTTTCCTCAGAATGATTGGTTAAACTATAATGCACCTGTTTCATGGGGAATATATAGAAATATTCCATTTGCTATTATGGGTGCTATTATTATCTATATTTTTTATTCTGAAGCAAAGAAGTGTGATGACAATAATTTTAAATTCATGTGGCTGGCGATTGTATTATCTTTCGTTTTATATATACCTGTAGTGCTATGGGCTAATACAATTCCATGGATTGGAATCTTAATGATACCAAAAACTCTTGCCTATGTTTGGGTAGTATTGATGGGTTATAAAGAATTTAGGTTCAATGAAAAAAAGAAAGCTTTATAAGAAATAAGACGTTATATCTTCTAACTACTATAAAAAATAGTTGGATTAACTAGGTCATAATAGGGTATCACTAAAAAACAAACAAATAATAAATAAAATAATTAATAAGATTATAATAAAAATTAGAAGGAGAGATATCCATGACAAATTTCCATAGCCAAGAAATAGATTTGAATACTGAGAAATACTCTCAGATAATAGAATATATCCTCAAGAAGCATCATACTCCGTTAAAAAAGGAATTACCAGAATTAGAAAAATTAGTATATACAATATTTAAAGTTCATTTTGACGATTCTGGAGATGTTCTTGAAAAGGTTCATAGATTATTTGGAGGATTAAAGACAGTGTTAGAATCTCATATCATTAAAGAAGAGAGAAAGTTATTTTATATGATAATTGACTATGAAAAGGAACCTTCACAAAAGCTGTTAGAAAATATAGTAGAGGAAATTGAGAATGTTGAGAAGGATAATAAAGAATTAGAAGGGCTAGTTAAGAAAATTCGAGAGATTACAAATGACTACTTAGTTCCACCTACAGGATGTCCCACTTATGTAAATACTTACGATAGACTGAAGGAATTAGAGATAGGCCTATTACAGCATATAGATATAGAAAATAATATAATGTTTTATAGATTGAAAAAAGAAGCTAATAAGGGATAGTAGGATAATTTCCTACTATTTTCTATTTTTCTACTTTCGGCTATCATTGCATATTCATACCTTACTTGGAAAAGATAATCCTATAACTTAATTGGAGGGATTTCATGAGGGCAATAGTATATGAGGGAATAAATGATGTGAGGGTAGCAAAGGTTGATGATCCAAAGATACAAAATGAGGATGATATTATCGTTAAGGTAACATCAACAGCTATATGTGGATCTGATTTGCACTTAGTTCATGGAATGGTACCTAATATGCCAAAGGGATTTATTTTAGGGCATGAAACCATGGGTATCGTAGAAGAAGTGGGTAAAGGTGTAAATAAGGTTAAAAAAGGTGATAGGGTTATTGTTCCTTTTCCAATAGCGTGTGGACATTGCTGGTATTGTGAGCATGATTTATGGAGTCAATGTGATAATTCCAATGATAATGGAGAGGCTGGAGCTATATTTGGATATAGCAACACCTATGGAGGGTATGATGGAGGTCAAGCAGAATATCTTAGAGTACCTTATGCAAATGTAGGTCCTACAGTTATACCTGAAGAACTAACGGATGAGCAGGTACTATTTCTTACGGATATATTACCAACTTCTTATTGGGGAGTTGAAAACGGTGGAGTAAAAAATGGTGACACAGTAGTAGTACTAGGTTCTGGACCGGTAGGACTATTATCTATGAAATGGGCAGCATTTAAAGGTGCTAAACGAATAATAGCAGTAGATAGAGTTGGATATAGATTAGAGCATGCTAAAAGATACAATGGTGTAGAAGTAGTAAATTTTGAAGAATATGATAATACTGGAGAATATATAAAAGAATTAACAAATGGTGGAGCAGATGTAGTAATTGATTGTGTTGGAATGGATGGAAGGATGTCGTTTATTGAAAAGATGGAAACTGCATTAAAACTTCAAGGGGGCTCAAAATCTGCAATTGAAATATCTACTCAAGCAGTTAGAAAAGGTGGAACTATATCTATGGTAGGGGTATATGGTGCTAGATATAATATGTTTCCTTTAGGGGATTTCTTTTCAAGAAATATTACTATAAAAATGGGCCAATGTCCTGCACATTCCTATGTAGAACCTATTCTTAAGCTTATTAATCAAGGAAAGTTTGATGCTACTGATATAATAACTCACAGATTATCCTTAGATGAAGGAAAACATGGGTATGAGATATTTGATAAAAAAGCTGATAATTGTATTAAAGTAGTATTAAAACCTTAAAATAAAAACTATCACTAATATTTCTTGTTCTTGACATAAAAAAATAAATATGGTACATTTTTCTTATTAGCACTCTAACACTTAGAGTGCTAATAAAATTATAATATAAAAAAGGAAAGGGAAGATATCTATGGAAAGAAAGGAATTTAGAGCAGAGTCAAAGCGTTTGCTTGATTTGATGGTAAATTCAATTTACACACATAAAGAGATATTTTTAAGAGAGCTGATTTCCAATTCATCTGATGCTATTGATAAGATTTATTATAAAGCTTTGACTGATGAGAGCATAAGCTTTAATAAAGATGATTATTACATTAAGATTATAGCAGATAAAGAAAATCATACATTGACCGTATCAGATACAGGAATTGGAATGTCGAAGGAAGAATTAGAAGAGAATCTTGGTGTGATTGCAAATAGTGGTTCCTTTGCATTTAAAAATGAAAATGAATTAAAAGATGGCTTTGATATAATTGGCCAATTTGGTGTTGGATTTTATTCTGCATTCATGGTAGCGGACAAGGTAACAGTTATAAGTAAAACCTTTGGAGCCAATGAAGGATATAAATGGGAGTCTGAGGGTGCTGAGGGATATACAATAGAGCCTATAGAAAAAGATACTGTTGGGACAGATATAATACTTACAATCAAGGAAAATACAGAAGACGAGAATTATGATGAATTTTTAGAAGAATATAGATTGAGGGGAATTATTAAAAAATATTCTGATTTTATTAGATATCCAATTAAAATGAATGTTACAAAGAGCAGATTAAAGGAAGGCTCTGAAGATGAATATGAACAATATGAAGAAGAGCAAGTAATAAATAGCATGGTTCCAATATGGAGAAAAAATAAAAATGAATTAACAGAAGAAGATTATAAGAATTTTTATACAGAAAAGCATTTTGGATTTGATGAACCTATAAAGTCAATTCATCTATCTGTAGATGGTGTCGTAAGGTATAATGCTTTATTATTTATACCAAGTCAAATTCCTTATGATTTTTACACAAAAGAGTACGAAAAGGGACTTGAGTTATATTCCAATGGGGTACTTATAATGAATAAGTGTGCTGATTTACTTCCAGATTATTTTAGCTTTGTAAAAGGAATTGTAGATTCAGAAGATTTATCCTTAAATATATCTAGAGAGATATTACAGCATGATAGACAATTAAAGTTGATTGCAAGGAAGATAGAAGATAAAATTAAAGATGAATTAACTTTAATCCTAAAGAATGAAAGAGAAAAATATGAGGAATTCTTTAAAGGATTTGGAAAACAATTGAAATTCGGAGTTTATAGTGATTTTGGAATGCACAAAGAAGTATTACAAGACCTGCTTATTTTCTATTCATCAAAGGAAAAGAAAATGGTTACCTTAGAGGAATATGTAAGTAGAATGCCAGAAGAGCAAAAATATATCTATTATGCAGCTGGCGAATCTGTAGAGAGAATTGATAGATTGCCACAAACTGAATTAGTAAAGGATAAAGGCTACGAAATTTTATATTTCACAGATGATATAGATGAATTTGCAATTAAAATGCTAATGCAATATAAGGAAAAGGAATTTAAATCTGTATCGTCAGGTGATTTAGGTATAGAAGCTGATGAAAAGGATAAGGATAATGAAAAGGAAATAGAAGAAAATAAGGAGCTATTTTCATTTATGAAGGAAAGCTTGTCAGATAAAATAAAGGAAATAAAACCTTCTAAGAGACTTAAAAATTATCCTGTTTGCCTATCTAGTGAAGGGGAACTTTCAATAGAAATGGAGAAAATCTTAAGTCAAATGCCAGATAATCAGGGTATAAAGGCTGATAAAATATTGGAAATTAATATACATCACCATGTATTTGACACATTAAAATCTGCCTTTGAAAATGATAAGGATAAACTAAAGCTTTATACTAACTTATTATATAATCAAGCCTTATTAATAGAAGGATTACCTATAGAGGACCCTATTGAATTTACAAATAATATATGTAAGCTTATGTAGCGTGAAAGGGGGCGGTTTTTTTGCATGGAAAGCAAAAAAACCGCCTATGCATTCATCTCAATGCTTTAGAAAGGAGAAAATATGAAAATTTTAGTACCAGTTATAGTTGGAGCAATCATAGGATATTTTACAAATTGGCTTGCTATAAAGATGCTGTTTAGACCTCATCATGAGAAAAGAATAATGAATATAAAAATACCCTTTACTCCAGGCCTTATACCGAAGGAGAGAGAGAGGATTGCTAAAAGTATAGGGGAAACAGTAGGAAACTATTTATTATCACCAGAAACTATAGTTGAGGCTTTAGCCAATAAAAGAACGGATAGAGAAATTAAATTGTGGTTAGAAGATAAACTAAACAAATTAAAAGAAAACCAACAATCTATGAAGGGGATTTTAGATAATTTGCTAGGTGAAAATTATGATAGATTTATAAAGAAAGCAAAAGAAAATTTAAAGAATATAATAATTTCTCATATCAGGAGTCAACAATTTAAAACGTTAATATCTAAGGCTATTGAAGATAAAGTAAATAGCTTTGATACTGAAGAAATTTATGGATTAGTAGATGAAAAGTTGAGGGGATCTTTAATTGAATTATCAAAATCCTCAGAGCTAAAGAATGGAATAATCAGACACCTGGATTCAAAGCTAAATGAATTTGCTCAAGATGAAAGAATGCTGTCACAATTGATTCCAGAGGAGTTATTGGCTGCTATAAATCAGTATATTGATGAAAATGGAAATGAAATCGGATATAGTATAAGGACGAGTTTCAAAGATCCTGAAATACAAAGAAAAATTAAAGATTCCATTTCGGAGCTTATCTCTCAAAATATGTCTAAATTAATTATTGCTTTTATTAGCCCAGAGTTAATTTCTGATAAAGTATTTCATATGATTGAAAAATATATAGATAGTGAAGATGCAAATAAAAATATAGTTATGCTTGTTAAGGCTTCAATAGATAAACTACTAGAATCCAAGGCTTCAGAGGTGGTACCAAGACTAATGGAAACTATTGGTCATGACAGTCTAGCAAGAATTTCGGATGTATTAATTAATTATATTTCTGATGAAAAAAATTATGATATTATGTTACAATTGATACAGGATAAACTAAAAGCTTCAGAATTAAATAACAAGGAAAATATAATAAATTACTTAAATACTAATATAGACATAATATTAAATTCAACTAAATTAGAAGAGAGTATCTCTAATTTTACTCAAATTATAGTAGAACAATTTTTGAACAGACCTATTTCTTCTATGGCAGGAAAAATAAATAAGGATATGATTACAAATATTTATAATATAGCTAGAACTATATTTGAAGAATTTGCTATACATGAATTGCCACATATTATTGAATTGTTTAATATATCAAAGATTGTAGAAGATAAGGTAAATAGCTTCGATGTGGATTTTACTGAGGAATTGATTTTAGATATTGCGAATAAGGAACTAAAGGCTATTACTTGGTTAGGAGCACTTTTAGGAGGTGTACTAGGTATATTGACCCCTTTAATTCAGATGTTATATTAAGATAATATAATATACTTGATTTTCAAGTTAATATTTGATAAATTGGGTATATGTAGTATACGAATAACATATATAACACTATATATAGTTGATTGTAATCTATTTTTAACTATTAAGGATTCATTATAAAGGGGGAGCATTATGTTACATGTTGAAAAGCGAAATGGCAATATAGTTGTATTTGAGGAAGAGAAAATTGTAAATGCAATTAAGAAAGCTATGGGAGAAACGGATTTAGGCATCGATGAAGATCTGGCTCAAGAAATTGCCCATAAGGCTTTTATAGATTTTAGTAAATTAGAAGTAGTAAATATAGAAAAGATTCAAGATTTTGTAGAAGTTGAACTTATGAAATCACGTCCTGATGTAGCTAGACTTTATATTATTTATAGAGAAGAGAGAGCTAAATTAAGAGAACAAGGATGGGTAATGTCAGATCTTCAGAGAGATATTTATGAAAAAAAGTATCGCTTTGAGAATGAATCCTTTGATGGGTTCTTAACTAGAGTCAGTGGTGGTAATAATGCTATTAAAAAAGCTATAAAGGATAAAAAGTTTATGCCAGCAGGCCGTATCTTAGCTGGGAGAGGACTAGACAAATTTGGTAGGAAAATCACTTTATCAAATTGTTACGTAATGCCAAAAGTTGAGGACAATATTGAATCCATATTTGATACTGCAAAATACCTAGCAAGAACTTATTCCTATGGTGGCGGTGTAGGACTTACTATTTCTAAGCTAAGACCAAAGGGGTCTAGAGTAAATAATGCTGCAAATACTACAACTGGTGCTGTTTCCTTCATGGATTTGTTTTCTATGGTTACAGGATTAATTGGTATGAGAGGTAGACGTGGTGCTTTAATGCTCAATATGGATTGTAATCACCCTGACATAGAGGATTTTATTGATGTCAAAAATGATTTATCTAAAGTGAACTATGCAAATATATCTGTTAATATAGATGATAAATTTATGAATGCAGTGAAAAATAATGAAGAATATGATTTGTATTTTAAGGTTGAAGCAACTGGAGAAGAAATTAAAAAGATTGTCAATGCTAGAGAATTATTTGAGAAATTATCTAGAAACAACTGGAATATGGCTGAACCGGGAATATTGTTTCAAGATAAGATAAACTCTTGGCATCTAATGAGTGAGGATAAGGATTTTGAATTTGCAGGAGTTAACCCATGTGCTGAAGAGACTCTTCCAGCTTTTGGTAGTTGTAACTTATCATCTATCAATTTAGCTGAATTTGTAAAAAATCCATTTACTAAGTATGCATATTTTGAATATGAAAAATTTGGGCAAATGGTAAGGGATGGTGTTATTTATTTAAATGAAGTATTAGATGAAAATATGGAACTACATCCTTTAGAGGAACAAAGGGAAATGTCAAGAGAGCTAAGACAAATTGGCCTTGGAATTATGGGATTAGCAGATATGTTTATTAAATTAGGAATAAAATATGGAAGTGAAGAATCTATCTCTTTAATCCATAAGGTAGGGCATACTATGATTAATGAAGCTTTAAGACAATCAGCTTTAATGGCTAAAGAATATGGTCCGTTTCCAAGATATAAGAGGGAGGCAGTACTCAACTCACCTTTCCTTTTAGAAAATGCAACTGAAGAAGTATTAGGATTAATTAAAGAATATGGACTTAGAAATAGCCAGTTGTTAACTATACCACCTACTGGAAGTATTTCAACTTTAATAGGATGCAGCAATGGAGTAGAACCAATATTCCAAGTATCCTATACTAGAAAGTCAGAATCACTTCATAATATTGACACATATTATAAGGTATTTACACCTATTGTTAAGGATTATATGGATAGAAATCATATATCTAAAGAAGAAGATTTACCAGATTTCTTTATTACAACTTCAAACTTAAATTATAAAGATAGAATTGACGTTCAAGCGGCATGGCAGCAATACATTGATGCTAGTATCTCATCTACAGTTAATGTACCTAATGAGTTTACAGTTGAAGAAGTTGAAGAACTATATATATATGCTTGGGAAAGAGGTTTAAAGGGAGTTACTATCTATCGCGACGGTTGTGCAAGGTCTGGTATCCTTATTACAGATAAGCCAAAAGAAAACAGACTAGATAAAATAGATGAATTGAAAAATGAGTTAAATAAGTTAGCTGCTGAACAAATAAAAGAAAATCCAGAGATTTGCCCAATGTGTGGGGGTACTATGATGCATAGTGGCGGATGTGCAGAGTGTCAAGATTGTGGATATAGTCCATGTTCATTTTAATCTAAAAGCGACAGGGAGATATATATCTCCCTGTCGTATTTATAGCCCAAGGGAAATCATATTAAATAGAAATAGATTTATACTAATTATCTGATTAATAAAAAGAAATTTGAATTTAATGAGACTTTTTTGTTTATGAGTTTCTAAAAAGCTTCCTTAAGTTTTTTAGATTTCAATAGAAATTTTTTTATTTTTTAGTGAAAATTTTATCAGAATAGGATATAATATAAAAAAGTACAAGGAGTTGATTAAGTGCACGGTGAATCAGGAGGACCATTAAAAAAGATAGAGAAATGGATGAAAAGCTTTATTCTGTGGATAGAAATCTTATTGGCAACTTTTATTATGATAACGGTTCTTATAAGTGGAAAAGATATTGTTGTCCTTATTTACACTGTTTTTGTCACAGAGGCTAGTGCATCCTATGAAATTTTACAGGGATTACTAACTCATATACTATTATTAGTAGTTGGTTTGGAACTTGCACTTATGCTAATCACTCATTCTGCAGGAAATGTCCTTGAAGTAATACTATATGCAATTGCAAGAAAGATGCTAATCAGCAGTTCCAATACTATGGACATACTTTTGGGAGTAATATCTTTAGCAATAATATTTGGGGTTGATAAATATTTGCATACAAAAGATGTTAAGAGGCTTTTTTAAGTAGATAAATAAACCCATTTTGAATATAGAAATTGATTAAAATTAAGAGTTAAAGAAGAATATTTCTTTAACTCTTTTTTATAAGCAATAGGAAAGTTCTAATTTTTATCTTTTTTATTTTAAGAACCTGTTATTATTTAAATGAGTTTTAAGCAGATTGCCGAAATATTTAGTTTGGTGCAAGTTGCTTATGCAGTAGTCAAAAAAGCTTCATTGAATGTTTTAATTTTACTATAGAAGCTTTTTTTAATTGATGATATAATTTGAGTCAAAGTCTGAATATGATTCAGGGGGGATTGGCTTGAGGGGAAAGAAAAATATATTTATTTCATTGTCTGTATTTATAGCTGTTATACTGATATTTACATCTTCAACTTTATTAGCTGATAATGAAAGCAATATTTCTGAAATCAGGGAGAAGTTAGATAATATTTCTGAAAAGGAAAAACAGATTCTTGAAGATCTTTTTATAAAATTTCAAGAGATAGAGGAGATGGAAAGAGAGAATAAAAGGATAAGCCAAGAGATATATACAATGAAGATAGGCATAGAGGGGTTAGGAGAAAAGATTGAAAAAGAAGAGACTAACTATAAACACAATCTAAATGCATTAGAAAATATTTTAAAGAGTTATCAAAGAATGGGGCCAGCATCTTTCTTAGATATAATACTTAATTCAGATAATTTAACAGATCTTATTAGAAGAATAAACATAGTTAGAGATTTAGCTAGAAACACAGGAAATCTTTTAGATAAAATAGAGGAATCTAAAGGGAGTTTAATACTTGAAAAATCTAATTTAGCTGAGAAGCTTAAATTATTAGAAGATAAGCAAGAGGCATTAGGAGAAACCCTAACAAAGAAACAGGAACTAGTAAAAGCTCAAGAAGAATATCTAGATTCTCTTGCAGAAGATAAAGAATTATATCTAGAACGTTTACAATATATTTCTATGATTATGAATGAACTTAAGATAATATTTTCAGATTTCACGAAGGAATTTGCTAAAATTATTGAGGAAGGTAATTTTCCTCAAGACGCAGTGAAAGAAACTCTTACATTGCGAGGGGTAAAGGGGATTATAGAAGAAAAGACATTTAATGATATAATTGCAGCTCATAAGGGTCTGCCTCAGATGGAATTTAAATTTTCTTCGGGAAAAATAGAGATGGAGGCACCAGAAAAAAATCTTACTCTTGAGGGTAAATTTGTTATTATAGGAGACCAAATTATAAAATTTGAGGCAGAGAAAGGTAGTTTCTATGGTATGCCCCTAGAAAAAGGAACTATAGAGGATTTATTTGAAGAAGGATATTTTATTTTAAACCTTGAGCCGCTGATAGGTAAAAATATTTTAAGGTCTGTTGAAATTATGGATGGATATATGGAATTATTAGTTACCGTAAAGCTATTTTAAAATATGGGGGAGATTTTATGATAGAAGCTAAGAATATTTCTCTAGTATATAGTGATGGAACAGTAGGATTAAAGGATGTAAATATTAAGATTGAATCTGGAGATATTGTATATATTACAGGGCCTAGTGGATCAGGTAAAACAAGCCTTCTAAAACTTTTCATGGGAATAGAATATCCTACCACGGGAGAATTAAAAGTACTAGATCTTCCTATGAGCAAAGAACAGTCAGCAAATATTAGAAAGCTTAGAAGGATTATAGGTCCAATTTTTCAAGAATTTAAGTTAATAAAGGGAAGAACTGCTTTAGAAAATGTTATGATGGGTATGAGATTTCTAGGTATTCCGCCTAAACAGATAAAAGAAGAATCAAATAATGCATTAATAAAAGTAGGACTTGAACACAAAAGGCTTTCTCTAGTAGAGCATCTTTCCTGGGGAGAAACTCAAAGGGTAGCTATAGCTAGGGCAGTAGCTAGGAAGCCAGCAATAATACTCGCTGATGAACCTACAGGTAATTTAGATATAGACAATGCACTCAATATATTAGAGCTTTTAACTTCATTTAAGAACAAGGACACATCTGTAATCATAACTACCCATGCTACACATCTAATAGAAGATTTGACAGAAGGAAAATTTATTAAAGTAGAAAATGGGAAAGTCAGCCTGGAAAGTAGAGGTGAAGCTTAAATGAAGAGTTTTTTCTATAATTTAGGCTATTTTATAAAAGAGTCTAATACCATATTTCGTGTAGATTTTCTCTCAAATATTTTTTCCATTTTTAGTATAGGATTGATTTTCTTTATTCTTTCAATGATTTTTTCTGGATGGTGGATAAGTAATGAAGTTATTGAAGTTTTGCAAAAGGAAGCAGAGATAAATGTCTATTTTGATGAAAGTCTAGGAGATAGTGAAATTGATGATTTGATTCAAAGTATACGAAGGATACATGGAGTAAGAGAAGCGAGTTTAGTTAATGAAGAAGAATCTTATAATAGAATGACTGAAATACTGGGTAAGGAATCTCGTATATTAGAGTTATTTGAAGAGAATCCCTTTAGTTCTTTTATTGAGGTTAAGATTCAGATAGAAGAGATAGATTTCGTTTTAGAGAGATTAGACTTATTAGATGGGATACAGCATATCAGAGATAACAAAGAGGTAATAGATCGTCTACAAAAAATTATTACAATACTTACAGTTTTAGGAGTATTAGTTATAACTGCCGTAGGAATATCCACTTTAGTAGTAGTATCGCATATAATCAGACAGGGTATATATAACAATAGAGAACAAATTAATACATTGAAATTATTAGGAGCTCCAGATAGTTTTATAGGTTTTCCATTTTTATTGGAAGGATTATTTTTGACTGTAGGTGGAGGTATATTAGCTTCAAGTCTAGGAGCCTTGATAATACACTATGGATATAGCCAGATGGGAGGATCTCTTCCATTTATTCCATTGCCACCTAAGGATGCAATAGTAACTTCCTTGACTATTTTAACCATGTCATTGAGTTGTATTCTGGGCATTATAGGCAGCCTATTTGGACTATCCTCTGCTAAGGCTAGTTAATTAATATAATTATAAGGAAGGAGTTGAAAAGCAGGATAAAATCCTGTACTAATATGAAAATAGGTTTAATTGGATTACCAACAGTAGGTAAAACTAGTTTATTTAATCTTTTAACAGGTTCAGACATTGGAATAACAGGTTTTTCTCAAGGGAAAGTTGAGGCTCATTTAGGTATCGCAAAGATACCTGATGAGAGGATTGATTTCTTATCTAATATGTACCAATCTAGAAAAACAACCTATGCAACAATAGAGGTAATTGATGTACCAGGTCTAGTAAAGGGATCAAGTACAGGTCAAGGTGTAGGCAATCAATTTCTAGATAATATTAGAAAAGCAGATCTTTTAGTTCATGTACTGAGAGTATTTGATAATGATAATGTAATCCATGCTGAAGGTAGTATAGATCCTATGAGAGATATAGAGACGATAAATCTTGAGTTGTTATTTGCTGATTTAGGCATTATAGAGAATCGAATTGAACGTATAGAAACATCTAAGAAGGTGACTAAGGAGAATTTAGCAGAACTAGAAGTACTTAAAAAATGTAGAGAAGGATTAGAGAATGGTCTACTACTACACAATATAGATCTCTCAGATGAAGAAAAGGACATCTTAAAGACATTTTCATTTCTATCAGAAAAACCTATGATATTAGTAGCCAATATAGATGAAAATCAATTAATGGAAAAGGATTATTCTGGGAGAAAGAGTTTAATAGATTTTGCTAAATCTGTAAATACCCCTTTAATTGAACTTTCCATCAAAACAGAATTAGAGATATCAGAACTAGATCTAGAAGATAGAGAAATGTTTATAGAAGATTTAGGCATTATAGAATCAGGTATAGATGTATTAGCTAAAACTGCCTATGATTATCTTGGACTTATTTCTTTTCTTACGGCAGGGAAAGATGAAGTAAGGGCTTGGACCATTAGAAAGGATACTAAAGCAAAGGAAGCAGCTGGAAAGATACATTCAGATATAGAAAAGGGATTTATAAGAGCAGAGGTATGTAAATTTGTTGACTTGAAAGAGTATGGTTCTATGGTAAAGGCCAAAGAGAAGGGTCTAGTTACCTTGGAAGGGAAGGAATATATTGTTGATGATGGAGATATAATTGAATTTAGGTTTAATGTTTAGATATTTTCTATAGATATAAAACTTGAATAGTTTATTCTGTTCGAGTTTTATCTTTTATTACTATAGATGAAAATTACTAAATATTTGACTAGTTTTTGGGTATATATTAGCCAATTCATAATATAATGTTTATCATTACTTTTTTTAAATAACTATATAAAGAAGCAGTAAAATTAATAACAATTCTTTTATTTCTTGTATTATTCTTGGAGGGTTAGGAATGAAGAAGTTTATATCTATAGTATTGATAATAATAGGAATTGCTTTGATCTTAACTCCTACTATTAAAAATCAAATAATTAAGCATAATATTAAAAAGAAATCTGAAATAGTAAATACTATTAGCCATGAGGAAATAACTGAGAATATAGAGACTGATGCAGAATTTGACTATGAAGCTATAGAAGATGTTGGAATTACATCTACAATTATTGGGTCAATTAACTTTGACAATAAATCTATGATAGGTCAGTTAATTATCCCAGAATTAGATATAAACTTACCAGTATTAAAGGGTGTAACCAATGCCAATCTATTAGCAGGGGCTACTACTATGGTTCCTGAGCAGAAAATGGGTGAAGGAAATTATCCCCTTGCAGGTCATAGAATGAAACAAAAGGATTTATTATTTGGTTCTTTAATGGATATAGAAGTTGGAACTACTGTGTATATAACGGATAAAAAAACTATTTATGAATATAAGATATATAATACCGTTGTAGTACCAGATACTGCTATGGAGATGTTGGATAATAAAAGATCCGAGGAACAAGGGAGACCAATTATATCCCTTATGACCTGTTATTATTCGTCAAAGACAGGGAAAAGATTTTTTGCTTTAGGAGAATTAGTAGATGAATATCCAGTGGAGGATTAAATCATAATTAAATTAGAAAATAGAATAAAAGAAAGAAGGGATATAGATGGGAAAATATAATATGGAAGAGCTACACGAAATGACTATAGAAATGCTTGAAAGAAGGGGGGTAACCTTAGAAGATATAGGAGAGTTAGTTTTATTCCTTCAGGGAAAGTATTATCCTGATCTTACACTAGAGGTTTGTATAGAAAATATTAAGGCTGTCCTTACAAAAAGAGAAATAATCCATGCCATTTTAACGGGAATAGCCTTAGATGAAATTGCAGAAAAGAAACTATTACCAGAACCATTACAAACTATAGTTGAGTCGGATGAAGGATTATATGGTATAGATGAGATTATTCCATTATCCATAGTAAATGTTTATGGTACTATAGGATTAACAAACTATGGATATTTAGATAAGGAGAAAATCGGTATTATAAAGAAAATAGATGGAATGAAGGGTATAGCAGTTCATACATTCTTAGATGATTTAGTTGCTGCCATTGCAGCTGCAACGGCTAGTAGAATAGCTCACTCTAGGAAAGATTAATAGATAAAAGAGATTTTTGAGTGAAGGATATCAAAAATCTCTTTTATTTTAGATTTCTACCTATCATTGAAAATACAGAGGTATATTGACAAAGTATTTATATTTGTTTAACTTATAGATAGAAATACATAATAAGGAATCTATACAATTTTGTATCTAGGATAGAACTAAGGTGTCTGCTATATTATAAATAGAGATGTGAAATTGTATGATATTTTAGGAGTGATCTAATGAGAGAAAATGATTTGAATACAGAAGAAAAGATACTTTTAGCTGCAATAGAATTATTTCCAGTCAAGGGAGATATGACTACAAGAGAGATAGCAAATTTAGCTGGAGTAAATGTAGCTGCTATTAACTATCATTTTAAAAGTAAAGATAATTTGATGAAAGCAGTAGAGAAGCACTATTCTAGTATGTTATATGATATACAAAATGAAATCATAAATGATCCTAGCACAACTTTGGAAGATAAGCTGATTATTTGGGCAAATCACTTAATGGAATTTATGTTTAAATGGCCTGCACTTATAACTGTGGTATCCAGTCTAATCTTGCAGGATAAAGAATATAACCCTGAAATAATAAACAAATTTTTTAGAGATGTGGAATTAAAAGATAAGATACAAGATATTATATCTAAGATTACAGGAATAGAAGATATAGATACTCTTAATTATAAATATATTCAATTATTCTCAGGTGTATTGGGACCTATTATATTTCAAGTATTACCAATGATATCAGGGATGAAGGGGATTTTCATAGATTTTAGTTTAGAAGAAGAAAGAATGAAATATATTAAAAATCTAGTAACATCTATTTTAGATAAATAGATATTGATTTTTTAGTATGTGAGTATTAAAATGTATTTAAACAATTGTTTAAAACAATTGTTTAAATACATTTTTTTATGGGGGGATTTGTGTGGAGAGTTTTGGAAATTTTATAGTAAGTCATAAGAAAGCTATAATTTTTACCTATATACTAATGATTATATTATCTATTATTACTAGCCAATTTGTAGATATTAATTATGACTTAAGCACATATTTACCAAAAGAAATAAATTCTATAAAAGGTAAAGAACTACTAGAAAAAGAATTTGGAATTTCAGGTATAGGTTATATATTGATAAAGGATAAAACCTTTCAGGATTTAGATAAAATAGCGAAGGATCTTAAATCTATCCAAGGGATAGAAAATATAATCTGGTTGGGGTCAGCAGAAGATATTTTAAAACCAGAAGAATTTATGGATGAAAGTATTAAAAAAGAATTTTTGAATGGAAATGCTAACCTAATGCAAGTGCAGTTTTCCGACTCTAATGACTCTAGGGAAACTGTAGATGCTGTTGAAAAGATACATCTTTATATAGATGACTTTGGAATAATAGGTGGCCCTGCATCAATTTCCCATGATCTGCAAAAAATCACATCTAAAGAGATATTATACTACTCTGTAATCGCATTTGTAATAATTTTCATAGTCTTGTTTTTATCTATGGAGTCTTTTATTGAACCAATACTATTTTTTATAGCCATAGGCGTGGCAATTATATTAAATAAAGGAACTAACATAATATTTCCAAATGTATCTTTTAATACAGATTCTATAGCAAGTATTATTCAATTGGCAGTTTCCATGGATTACTCTATATTCCTAATCCATAGATATATAGAAGAAAAGAAATACCATGAAAATAATGATAGGGCCATGGTAGCTGCCATTGGGAAAACATTTACTTCTGTACTTTCCTCTTCATTAACAACTGTAGGTGGTTTCTTAGCACTAATTGTCATGAAATATGGTATAGGAAAGGATATAGGTCTAGTTTTAGCTAAGGGAGTATTATTTAGTTTAATTTCAGTTATTACTTTGTTACCAATATTAGTGTTACTATCTGATAAATGGATTGAAAAATACCAACATAAGATATATCTACCTAGATTTGCAAAATCCTCACACATTATAGTTAAATATCATTATGTGTTTTTAATATTAGCTATCTTAATAGCAATACCCTCATCACTGGCTCAATCACAGGTAAAATATTATTATGCTAATGAAAAAGTGATTCCTAAGACATTTAAATCAAATGTTGCAAATACAGAAATAGACAAATTGTTTTTAAATAAAAATCAATTAGCATTAATGATTCCCAAAGGAGATAAATTAAAAGAATCTGAGTTGATAAGAAAACTTGAGACAGTTAACGGAGTAGTTGATATAAAAGGTTTATATGGGATGGTAGATATAGAAGTACCTGAGGAATTTTTACCTCTAGAAGTTACCGAAAACTTTCAAGGCGAAAATTATTCCTTAATAAATATAAATTTAAATCTTCCAATGGAAGGAGCATCTACAAAGGAGACACTAAATAATATTAAAAGTATTCTATTTAATGAATATGATGAATGGTATCTTACAGGTGAATCAATGATTTATGCAGATCTAGAAAAGATTACATCTCAGGATTTTAGAAATATAACCATTATATCTACTATAGTAATAGGAATAATAATACTTTTGGCTTTTAAATCCTTAATCATACCTATTATATTGGTATCTGTTATTCAATTAGGGATTTGGATAAATCTGGCGATACCTTACATGCAAGGTATAAGCTTAAACTTTATTAGTTTTATTATAATAGGGGCTATACAATTAGGAGCTACAGTTGACTATGCAATTCTTTACACCGCAAGATACTTGGAAAATATTGAACAGTTGGATAAAAAAGAAGCTGCCATAAAGACAATAAAAGATACAGGAAGACCAATACTTACATCAGCACTAATATTATTTACTGGAACATTAAGTGTTTATCTAATCACTAGTATGAAAAATACTGCAGAATTGACATTACTCATAGGAAGGGGAGCTATTATAAGCTTTATATTAGTGCTTGTAGTCTTGCCTTCATTGCTAATTATATTTAATAGTTTAATCAAAAAGACTACTTCAAGATTATCTAGAGAAATAAATAATTGATGGAGGGGAAAAAAGTGAAAAAAATTGTTAGCTTTATTTTAATTTTTACAATTATATTTTCATTTTCAATTATTGGTATTACAGAAGTTGTCAGACATGAAACAGTATATGTAAATTTAGATCACGATGGTAACACTAGAAATATTAAGACAGTAACTCATATTTCAGGAGAAAGTAAAGATGAATATTATATGGACTATGGAAATTTAGAGGATGTAAGAGTCCTAACAGAAGGTGTAAATCCTATAATAGATAATGGAACAATAAAATGGGATACAAAGGTATTAAGTGAGAAAGATATATATTATGAGGGAAAACTTGAAAAGAAAATTCCTCTGGAATTGGAAATTCAATATTTTATAGATGGAGCAAAGATAGAGGGGAAGGATTTAGCAGGTAAGTCGGGAGATTTAGAAATTAAGATAAATGTTAAAAATAGTAAGAGTCTAACTACCCAAATTCAAGTACCTTTGGATTTAGATATTTTTACAAGGATTGAAGCTCAAAAAGGAGTTACTTCTGTAGTAGGAAAAACTATGAATGTGGTATTTACACATCTTCCCCTAGGAGATGAAAGTTTTACAATTAAGGCGGAAGGTAAAAATATAGAGCTAAATCCAATATTAATCTCCTCCACAAGTGCCAAAATATCTCTTTCAGGAGAATTTGATGAATTTGCAGATGGAATTAAAGCGATGCATAACGGAACAAAAGAATTGGAAAATGGTTCTACAAAACTAAGTAAAGGCATGAAAGCATTAAAAGATGGACTTGTGTCCTTAAGTGGAGGAATATCAAAATTTTACAATGGGTTAAAAGAGATAGGTAATAATTTAAAAACTCTTATTAATGGATTTTCTCAATTTAATTTAGGATTAGGTACATTAAATGAAAATATTTCTGGTGTAGTAAAAGGAGTAGAGGAAGTTAACGGTGGAATAAATAAATTAAATTTAGAAAGTGGAAATATAGAAACTGGCATTTCAGGGTTAAATGATGGAATAAAAGAGATCAATGGGGGCTTAGAAAATCTCAATAGGGGTTTAGGAGAAATAAATAATGGTCATAGCAATTTAGTTCAATTAGCCCAAAGTCTAATTTCTAGTGATGACCCTAGAGTAAAAGCTCTTGCAGAAGGAGTTATTAATGAATCTAAGGCTATAGATGAACTTAGCCAAGGTCTAAATCAATCTAAAATAGGTATGGATACAATTGGTGAAAACTCAGAGAAATTACTTTATGGGTATAATGAATATAATAAAGGATTAAATAATTTAGCCTTAGGATTTAATCAGCTAAAGGATGAAATAAAGGAATTACCTGAAGAGATTAATAATATGTATTTAAGTCATAGCCAGTTAATAGAAGGGCTTACATCTTTAAATCAAGGATTTGATGTAGCTATTAATGGTGGAAATGAAATAAATGTAAATGCGAAGAAAATTCCAGAAGATATTACTGAGATGGTAGAAGGACAAGAGGAATTGACCGATGGTTTAAAAGAATTAAATGACAGTGGATTTAAAAAAATTGTAGAGGGCTTGGAGAATTTTACTATGGATGAAGCTAAAGATGACAAATTATATACTTCATTTATAGATGAAAAAAATAAGGAAAATTCAAGTTGTCAATTTATTATGCAAACACCGACTATTAAGATAGAGGGTGAAAAAGTAAAAGTAGAAATCAATGATGAAAACAATAAAACTATCATCCAAAGGTTTTTAGATTTATTTAGCAGGTTCATTGGTAAAAAATAGGATTAAAAAATAAGCTCCGATCGGAGCTTATTTTTGATTACCATTCTATAGAAATCATAGATTTGTTTATAGATGATAAATCCTTAGCACCAGTTAATATCATAGTTTGAAGAAGTTGATTCTTCATATTTTCAATTATCAATGAAACTCCTTCACTACTACCTCCATAGGCACCAAAGATTACTGGTCTTCCTATTAGAACTGCATCTGCTCCCAGAGCAATCATTTTGAAGACGTCTATTCCTGAACGAATTCCACCATCAACGAGAATCATTATTTTTCCTTTAACAGCTTCAACTATTTCAGGAAGTGCTTTTGCAGTAGATTCCGTATGGTCTAGTACTCTTCCACCATGATTTGATACGACTATAGCCTTAGCTCCAGCTTCCACTGCTAGAATTGCCTCTTCCTTTGTCATTATACCTTTTAAAATGAAAGGGAGGTTAGTAGAAGAAGTAATTTCCCTTAGTTCATCCACAGGTTTTGGGCTAACAGGGGCACCCTGTAAAGCCATTGTAATTAATCCTGCACCATCAATATCCATTCCAGCAGCAATGGCATTTATATTTTCGGCTTTCTTCACAGAGTCTATAACAAGATTATTTTTTTTAGGTTTGAGGATACCGACGCCTTTACCATTTACTTTTTTCAGAATTTCTAATCCAATTTCATAAAAAGCAGGATTAGCTGAGTCGCCAATCATAGCAATAGTACCAGCATCTATACTACCATTTACTATACTGCTTATATATTGTTCTTCCGTTAATGCACTACCCATATTAAAAGCTGTACCAGTAATTGGAGCGCTAATTATTGGTATTTCTAGTTGTGTACCGAAAAAATTAAATTTTAAATCGGGATTTTTTGCATTATGAATAGTTTTTAACCTTATTTTTACTTTAGTTAAGTCTTCAACATTAGATTTGAAAGAGGAACCCGTTAAATGGCCACCCATACCAGGAACTTCCCCTGCACAAGCTACACCATTACATATGGGACATACTCTACAGTATCCCTTCAACTTCTCTCTTGCTATATTCCTTACTTCTTTTAAATCCATCTCTTTCACCTCTATTTATTCTTATTGTACATAATCAATTATTATGCTTTTGAATATATACATTTTCAATTATTGTTGCAACTAACTCCGCTGTTTTAACAATATCATCTTCAGCTATATATTCATCTACACTATGGGCACCAAACATACCGATTCCGAGGGTAGCTGCCTTAAGTCCATTTCCATTGAAAATATTTGTATCAGATCCACCACCTGTAGGCTTTGGCATATAAGGAATATTTACTTTTTTCATTGCATTTTCTATTATTTTTAATATAGGTTCATTATTATCTAACTTGAATGTAGGATAGGAGTTGTCAACTTTAATATCCACCTTTGAGCTAAACTCTTTAGCGGCTTGCTCCATAGCTTCTACCATATGATTAACTTGTTTGTTCAACTTTTCTTCATTTAAACTACGGGCTTCAAATTCTACTTCAGCATAATCAGCTACAATATTTGTGGCTGAACCTCCTTTAATAATACCTATATTTGCTGTAGTTTCTTCATCTATCCTAAGTAAAGCCATTCTATCGATTGCTCGTGATGCAACTTGTATGGCGTTTATGCCCTTTTCAGGATTTAAACCTGCATGAGCGGCTTTACCATGAAACTTAGCATGAATTTGTGCTTGGGCAGGGCCTTGTACATTTACTCCTCCAATATCTCCACTAGCATCTAGGACAAATGCCATTTTAGATTTTATTTTAGAGTAATCTAAATATTTGGAGCCATATAGCCCAACTTCTTCGCAAATTGTAAAGACAACTTCTATATCGCCATGGGGTATATTATTTTCTTTTATATGTTTAATACCTTCCAGTATAGCAATTATTCCCGCCTTATCATCTGCAGAAAGAATAGTATTTGCTTTAGATTTTATTATTCCATTTTCAATAATGGGTTCAATATTTTCACATGGAGTCACAGTATCCATATGGGCACAAAACATAATAGGTTCTATATCTTTATTTCCACTTAAATACCCTATAATATTGCCAGTATCAGAACCTGCCTTGTTTCCAGCATCGTCAACCACGACTTCGAAGCCTATTTTTTTCATATCTTTTTTTAGTATTTCAGCAAAATGTCCTTCTCTGTAACTAGGGCTTGATATCCTTACGTAGTCTAAAAACTTAGAAATAATACTCTCCTTATTCATTTATATGCCTCCTTAAGTTAATTCAATAAATAAATCATACTATAATTAGTTATTGATTTCAAACGAAAAATAGTGCATAATAGGGTATAGGGGTATATGGTTAGGCTATTTTTTAAAAAGAAAACTGGGTAAAAGTATTAGAAAAATGCTAAATGAATATATTAAAATAGATATTAAATATTAGGAGAGGGTTTTATGGATTTAGGGAATGTTTCAATACCAATAGCTTTTGGAGCTGGATTTTTATCTTTTTTTTCACCATGTATACTTCCATTGATACCAGCTTATATAATGTATATTACTGGTGTTAATATGGAAGAAGAACTTGAAAAAAAGAGACTATTTGCTCTAACAAGAACAATTGGATTTGTAATAGGATTTACAATTATCTTTATGATAATGGGCACTTCTGCTAGTTTTTTGGGTAAGCTATTCATAAGAAATAAAGAAGTCTTTTCAAAGATTAGCGGTGGAATCATAATTTTATTTGGTTTAAATATGATGGGGATTTTGAAGCTTAAATTTCTAAATTTCGAAAGAAGAACTAAAGCACCTAAAAAAATTACTAACTGGTTTAGTTCAATTCTAATGGGAATGGCATTTGCTGCTGGTTGGACACCTTGCTTTGGACCTGTGTTGGCATCTATACTTATGTATGCAGGTGGAACAGCCACTATTTCAAAGGGAGTTTACCTATTATTGGTATATTCAATAGGGATGGCAATACCATTTATATTAACAGCTTTATTTATAAATTCATTTACTAGATTTATGAATAAAGCAGATAAGTTTTTCAAATATATGCCTATAATTAGTGGTCTTATTATGATAATCTTTGGATTACTTGTATTCTTTAATAAGATAATAGATATAAGTCGATTTTTATTGTAGAGGGAGAGGAACTATGAAAAAAATTTTATTAATGATTCTAGTATTAGCAATTGTAGGTGCAGGTTGCAGCAAATCTTCACCAGAGAAATCTAATGAAAATATAGAAGAACAATCTCCAGAGGATATAGTGACTGAGGAAAACACAGAAACAGTTGGAGAAGTAGAAGAAGAATTTGATATAGCAGTTGGTAAGGAGTCGCCAGATTTTACTCTCAAAAACTTAGATGGAGAAGAAGTTTCCTTATCAGACTATAGAGGAAAAATAGTTTTAATAAATTTCTGGGCAACTTGGTGTACTTGGTGTGATAAGGAAATGCCAGATCTTCAAAAGTTAGATGATGAAAATGATGATTTAGTTGTATTAGCAGTAAATGTAATGGAAAAGCAAGATGTAGTTAAAGAATATATTGATAATGGTAAATATGATTTTGAAGTAGTATTAGATGAAGATGGAGAAATCACTAAGACATATTTAGTAAGTGGTTTTCCTACATCCTATTTTGTAGATGAAGAAGGTATTTTATTAGGGGGAGTACCAGGAGCTATGACATATGAACAAATGACTTCGGTTTTAGAAAGTATTAGAGAAGAGGAATAGAAAGATATGGAGCATATCACACAATGATATGCTCCATATCTTTTACTTTCTTACAAAATCTTTTAATCTATAACTACCAGCTGTAAATAATGCTAAAACTATTAGAAGTACTATGAATACATTAGGAAATATTATTGATTTTTCTAGACTATCAAACATCCAGTATTGTGGAGTGAACTTACCTAGGTTTTTTATAAATTCAGGGACATTTTGATATATTCCATCCTGAGCAAACATAGATAGAAATAAAGTTAATATAGCAACTAAAGCTGTCACCATAGAAGCTGAACCTTCGCTATTAAATATCCTAGTCATGGCTAAAGATAAAGTAATGGAAAATAAGCTAGCTAATATGAAATTTATGAAAATAATAGGAAGATTAACTATATTATATCCGGTTACTTTTGCACCTAATAATACAACTAAAATATTTGCCGCAACTTGAAAGAATAATAGGGAGAGGGCTATGCTTCCTAAAATTACACTGCTTTTGTTAGGTGTTGCAATAGATCTTGATATAATATTTTTTTTCTTAAATTCCATTAATTCTGTAACGATAGGAGAGGCACCAAGTATGATAAAATATATTAGTAGCATAGTGGCCGTATGCAAATCTCCCGTTACTATTTTCTGATTTCTTTCAAATAGGGTCTCGGTTTTAAGTATATATAAATCCTCTTTGTTCGAAATAATACCCTTATCTATGAGTAACCTTTCCTTGATAAATTCATTTATTTTATTATTAATATCCATTTCTAATGGAATGGTTATATTTCCTTCTTCTCTTTTATAGGATTCTATAATTGGTTTTTCATAGTTATTGATTTTTTCAGTAAAATCTGATGGAATATTATAAACTGCTGCTACCTCATTGCTTTCTAGTAACTCTAAGGCTTTATCCTTTTCATTTTGGAAAATCCATTGTGATTTAGAAGGAGAACTATATATTGTTTCCCATAGATCACCTTCATCTTCAATATTATAAGCTACAGTAACATTTGATAATTTACTAGATTGATGACTATCTCCACCTTCAAGAAAATTAACAAATAAAATAACGGCAATAGGCATTATAAGCATAAGTCCAACCTTTAAAGGATCCTTTAACATTCTTTTAATATTTACAATAATTAACTGAATTAGATTCATTTACTTACACCCCATTTCATCTGGATAGCTAAGATATTGATTAAATACAATACCATAGATATACCTACCATAATCAATAGATAATTAGATATAGATGATAGATTATTATGGATTATATAGTTTCTATAGGTATTGCTAATTAAAATATCTGGTTTATATTTAGCAAAAAACGTAAATATCGCATTACTACCCAATTTATCTAAAGGACCTATCATTCCGCCAAGTATTAATTGGAAAATTAAGAATACCTGTACTAAGGGCAAACCATATTTTTTCTTGAATATGGTAGATATTAGAGTGCCTATTACTGTTATCATAAAGCTTTGTACTAAGACGATTAATAGTAGAATAGGTAAAGAGCCTTTAAAAGATAATCCGCTTATCTTATATGCACCTACATAGATTAAATTAACAACTACCATCATTAAATAGTTTGACATAACACCATAATTAAAATATTGAAATTTTGTTATGGAAGTAGACATAATTCTATTATAAAGTCCATTTTCCTTTTCTAATGCATCAGAAGCAATAACTGCCATAACGAATACAATAAAAGCATAGTTTAGAAAGGATATAGAAAAATATTCATAGGAATTTAAGCTTTTTCGTACATCATGAATATTAGTCTTAATAGAATCCGTTGAATATATATTAGTTAATATTGCATTGATTTCTTCGACTAGTTTGCTCTTTTCTTCTTTTGATAATGAGTTATTCTCTATGTTATTTCGGATAATTAAATCTTGGCTTATTTCCTTATTATATTTATCCACTATATTAGCTAATACATTGCCCATGGTAGTGGATGAGTTTTCCTCTGCTTCCACCTTTATTGAAGAAGAGTTATTACCAAGAAGACTATCCTCATAACCTTTTAGAATCCTAAGGGTGTAGTCGAATTTTTCGCTATCATTTGATTTTATAGTTAATATTTTAGAAATGTCTTCACTATTTAAAAATGATACCAAGTTTTGAGATTCTTTAGTATTATCCTCATCTACTATTATGATAGAAAAGATAGGGTCATTTACTACTGGAGTGAACATATCTTTTTGTACATAGCCCATTACCAATGAAAGTACTATTGGATAAACGGCATAGGATAATAAAAAGGCTGGAAATTCCTTTATTAATCCTTTTAGGGATAACTTTAAATAAGCTAATAGTTTCATCATATCACCTCTAATCCCTTAGTTTTTTTCCAGTTAAGGCCAAGAAGACTTCCTCTAAATTAGGTTCATCAACATTTATACTTTTTATTGCAGACTTATTGCTCTCAAGCACTTTTAGTAATGGCTCAAGCTTGAAACTATTTCCTTCAACTAGTAGATTGATTTCATCATGGGAGTTTTCACAGTCTACTACACCACTGATTAGTTTAATATTATTGATCAAGTCTTTATTAATGTTGTCAATTCTTAAATTGACTTTGTTATTATTGCTAATCATAGACTTAACTGTCTTTTTAGAACCATAGGCAATTTCTTTACCTTCATCTATTATAAAGATGTTGTTACAAAGATATTCTACCTCTTCCATATAGTGAGAAGTATAGAGGATAGTAGTATTTTTTTCTTTATTAATTCCTTTAATAAATTCAAAGATATGGTTTCTTGATTGAGGATCAATGCCTACTGTGGGTTCATCGAGGATTAGTATCTTTGGTTCGTGCATTATAGCTGCGGCAAGGTTTAACCTTCTTTTCATACCACCCGAGAATTTCTTTACTTTATCTTTTCTTTTCTCAGTTAATCCTGTGATATCTAGAGCATAATTGATTCTTTCCTTCAAAAGTTTTCCCTTAAGTCCATAAAGACTACCGAAAAATTCAAGATTATCATAAGCTGACACTGTTTCCATTAAAGCCAATTCCTGCGGGACAAGTCCTAAAAATTCTTTTGCTTTGATGGATTCTTTTTTTATATCAAAGCCACCAATAGTGATACTACCTTTATTAGCATCCAATAGACCAGTCATTATATTGATTAGTGTAGATTTTCCAGCACCATTTGGGCCAATTAGACCAAAGATGTCTCCCGTTTCCACAGAGAAAGAAATATTATCTAATACAAGTTTATCATCAAACTTTTTACTGATATTTTTTACTTCTATGATATTCATTACTTTATTCCCCCCTTGAGTTAGTAATAACGAATAACTAATATAAGCAGGGTACCAAAATTGTGATTTTCAATTTTGTGTACATCGCTTAGCTACTAATATTTGCCCCGCAGGGTACTGTTCAGTAGTCCTTTAGAGTTTGTTTATCTAGTGAATAACTAATAGTGAATAGTTAATAGTTGAAAATACTAAAAGATCAAAAGACCTAAAAGCCTTACCAAAAGCTATTCACTGTATCTATTTTTATTATATTAAAATCAATCAATAATTTACACTGCCCTAGGTAATGAAAAAGTAGTGACTTTAGTCACTACTTAGTAAGATTATTCTTGAATGCAAAGACTACTATTTGGGTACGATCACGAAGTTCAAGCTTTGATAAAATTGTACTTACATTATTTTTTATAGTTCCTTCAGAAAGGAAAAGCTTTTCTCCAATTTCTTTATTTGATAGACCGTCAGCGATATATTTTATAATATCAAGTTCTTTATGGTTTAAATCATATCTTTCACAAATTTCATTTAAATCAGTTTCCATGGGAGTAAGGTTCAAGATATTAGTCGCAACGTCAGGATGAATGACGATATTACCCATGGCGGCAGCCTTGATGCCTTCATAAATAAGGTCATAGGAGCTATCCTTTAGAAGATAGCCAGAGGCACCTTTTTTAAGAGCTTCCTGTATATATTCAATATCCTTAAAGGTAGTAAGTATAAGGACTTTAGTATTTGGGAATTTGTCCTTGATTAGTTGTGTACCTAGTACACCGTCACACATAGGCATTCTGATATCCATTAGAACTAAATCAATTTCATTTAGTGTACATAGCTCTAATGCATCATACCCGCTTTCACCCATTGCAATAACATCTATATCACTGTAGCTTGAAAGAATAATTTTTAGTCCCTCTCGTATTAATTTTTCATCATCAATAATCGCAATCCTAATCTTATCCATAATACACCACCAATCCTTCAATTCACAATGTACAGTTCACAATTCACAATTTTTTTAATTCACAATTGCTAGGGCAGGTTTTTGTAGTCTTTTGATTCCATATTATGACTTTCATAATTGTGCATTTAAGCAGGGGACCAAAATTATGGTTTTCAATTTTGTGTACATCGCTTAGCTACTGATATTTGCCCGCAGGGTATAATTCGGTAGTCCTTTAGGGTTTGTTCACCTAGTACATTGATTTAAGCACTACTCTAAGTAAAAATCCCTTACCTTCTTTGCTTTCATAACTTAGATTTCCTCCAAGTTCACCCACCCTCTCAGATATACTAGTTAGTCCTAGTCCGGGGGTTATTTCATTTGTTCCAATTCCATTATCTTGCATAGTGACAATCAAATCACTGATACTAAAATGCATAAATATACTAATTTTAGTAGCTTTCCCATGTCTAGCAGAATTAGATAGAAATTCTTGAACGACTCTATATAAAACTAAAGATGTTTCTTCATCAAGCTGCCATTTGTTTTTAGAAAATCCAAGCTTTACATCAATTCCAGTTAATTTGCTAAAATCTTTAATTAATCCTTCAATGGCTAATAATGTCTCATATTCTTTAAATTCCTTAGGCTTAAGCTCTCTTAGAGCCTTTCTGATTTCTTCAAGACCGTTCTTCGTAAAGTCACGTAGGTTTGATGCCATCAGGGAAGCAGCTTCCCCATTATCATTAGCAATTTTTTCAATGGCTCCTAACTGAATTATAATGGTAGATAGGCTATGACCTACACTATCATGTATTTCTCTAGATATTCTGTTTCGTTCTTTAAGAATAGATAACTCTTTAATTGAATCTGCATAAGCTTCTAATTCGTGATTGGTTTTAATCAATTCATCTTCTGATTTTCTAAGCCTATGATATAATTCCTCTGCTTTTAATGTTCGATTTTGTTCTTTTTTTATAATGGAAGAAATCAATCCCAAGGTTATGATTGCAGTTATATAGGATAATAATTCATACAGTGGAAGCTCATTTCCTGCATATAAGAAAATCAAAAGTCCTAAAGAACCAAGAATATATTTGCTAAAATTCTCTATAAGAAAGAAACTATCTATTATTCCTATGATAAAATAGGGCAAAAGTAGACCATTATAATTTTTATATAAAATATATCCAAATATAAAATCAAATATTATAGATATAAAAACAGGGACAGATATGTCCCTGAATAAAAAATAACGTAACTGAGTATTTATAATGAAAAGTAAGATCAATATAATAGCAAAGAAGTTTAACTTATCAATCTCAGTAAATGTTATTCCTAATATTATTATAAAGGTAGTCAGGTATCGTGAAATTAAAAAAGTTTTGTTTTCCATAAAAAATCTCCCTTGCTTGCAATTAACGATTATCAAAGAACAAATAACGATTGAAATGCTAAAGATTAGAAAATGGGTCTATAAACTTTTTTATTCTAATATTTTCATTGTTAACTGTTAATTGTGCATTGTACTAAATATATGTTCTAACATTTCTATACAGTTTTTAGTAGTTCTCTTATCTTCATTATCAATTTTTGGATTTAATTCTACAAAATCCATGGAAGTAATGAATTTTTCACCTAGTAAAGTGGTGAATATTTCTTTGCCTTCCTCTATGGAAAATCCACCAGCTACAGGAGTTCCAGTACCAGGCACAAGGGACGAATCAAGGACATCTATATCAAAGCTTATATGAACTCCATCTACATTGGAAGCTTTAATTTTTTCAACTATTTCTTCTAACACATTGTCTAGACCTCTTTCACGTACTATATCCATAGTATACATATTGAGATTTAATTCATCAGCTAGAGCAAACTCACCTGAGTCAATATCTCTGCCGCCAAGAATATAGACATTTTGAGGAATTACCTTTATTCCGTCATAATAAATATTTGTAAGAGCAGGATGTCCCACATTCATAGAAGCAGCTAATGGCATACCATGTATATTGCCGGAAGGTGAAGTTTCATAGGTGTTTATATCGCCGTGGGCATCTATCCATATTACAGCCATATTTTTAAAGAATTTACTTGCACCAGCAATACTACCTGCACCTAAAGCATGATCGCCTCCTATAATAAATGGAAAACTTTGTCCCTTAAGAGAACAGTATACGTTATTAGCTAGATTACTATTAACTTCAGCCACAGTATTTAGGTATTTCATTTTTGGATGATCCTTATATTTATCCTCAGATACTACATAAGGAATATATATATCACCCATATCATGGACATTGTGTCCATTCTTTTTAATAATATCTATAATTCCATTTTCCCTAAGTGTAGCAGGTCCCAATTGAGCACCATCTCTGTCACAACCATACTTTAATGGTACTCCAATTAAGTTAATATCCATTAGTAAATCCCTCCCCAGATATATTATCTATTATATTATATCATTTTTTGTAATACTGTGTTAATAAAAAAGCCTAATTATTCATAAATTTGGACATTCTAATAGATGTTTAAGGATTATGGACATCCTTTTTATGATATAATTGTTTTATTATATAAATAGAGGTGGAATAATGGGGAAGTTTTACTATGCAGTAAGGAAAGGAAAGACTCCTGGTATATATGAAACTTGGGGGAAATGTGAAGAACAAGTAAAGGGATATTCAGGAGCAGAATATAAAAAGTTTTCAACATATGAAGAAGCATTATCCTTTATAGATGGTGGAAATGAAGAAATTAAATTATTAGATGAAAGTCAGTTAAAAGAAAATGAAGCAATAGCCTATGTAGATGGAAGCTTTGATATAAGAAACTCAACATATAGTTATGGAGTTGTATTTATCACCCTTGATGGTAAGGAAACATATAGTGGTCGAGAAGATAATGAGGAGTTAGCTGAGATGCGAAATGTATCTGGAGAAATAAAAGGAGCTATGGTAGCTATGGATTTGGCTATAGAAAAGGGAAAAGACACTCTATATCTTCATTTTGATTATACAGGAATAGAACAATGGGCTAAGGGTAGCTGGAAGACAAACAAAGATGGGACTAGGTTCTATAAAGAATTCTACGATTCTATAAAGGATAAATTAAATGTAGTATTTATAAAAGTGAAGGCTCATTCAGGAATAGAATATAATGAAGAAGCAGATAAACTAGCTAAAGAAGCTATAATTATTTAACAATAAGTATCATTTTTGGTGCCTGGCACCAAAAATGATACTTATTCTATTTTTTCAAATCCAATTCCATTTTTATTAAGTAATTCTATAGCATACTCATCTATTCTATAATCATTCTTATAATAAATATGTTTGATTCCAGATTGTATCAATGCTTTGGTACAATTTAAACAAGGGAAATGAGTTACATAAGCAGTACATCCTTTTACAGAAATACCCTCTTTAGCACAATATAATAATGCATTTATTTCTGCATGAATAGTTGCTATACAATGACCATCTCTCATAGTGTGTCCTACATCATCACAGTGGGGATTTCCAGAAACAGAACCATTGTAACCGCTAGAGACTATTCTATTGTCATCATTGACTAGAAGACAACCTACAAATGCTCTATCGCAAGTAGAACGAGTTGCTACTAACTCAGTAATCTCCATAAAATACTCTTTCCAAGATTTTCTATCTGACATTTTCTACTCCTCCTAACCTTATAAATTATCATCAATTTTTCTAATTTAATATTATACCATATAAAAATAGAATTTATTGAATTTGTTTTTCCACAAAGAGCAAAAAATATATTATACTGTATATAGTAGAAAGGGAGTGGTTAAAATGAGTTTGTTTAGGATACAAAGTTCTGTTCAAGAGGTAGCAGAGGCTATAGAAGCAGTATTAAACGTAGATGTAACAATAATAGATGAAAATATGTATAGAGTTGCAGCTACTGGAAAATATAGAGATTCTATAGGCAGTAGAATTCCTAATAGCTGTTCCTTTGAAGTTGTTGCTGAAACTAAAAAACCTCAAGTAATAAATAAACCAAATATAAGCAAGCAATGTATTAATTGCAGTCTAAAAGGGAGTTGTGCTGAAATGGCAACCCTTGGATATCCTATATTAAATAAAAATAAGTTAATAGGAGTAATTGGACTTATAGCTTTTAAGAATGAGCAAAAAAAGAAGATACAAGAACAAAAAGAAAATCTTTTAATTTTCTTAAGTAGGCTATCAGATTTAATAGTTGGAAATATTAATTATTATGAAACTATAAAGAATATTACTATTCAACATGAAGAAACAAGAATGATAATAGATAGCTTAGATAAAGGGCTTATATGTACTGATGAGGACGGAAATATAAAGTTTGTTAATTCCAGTATTGAAAGCTATCTTATGAAAGATAAAAATAAGTTAATAGATAGTAGTATAGATAAGATATTTCCATATTTAAAGGAAAAGGGAGAAGAAGACTTTTCTATAGAGAAAAAGATCAAAATAGGTAATAAGAAAAAGAGTTTTATTATAAGAAATATTCCTGTGATGGTAGAAGGAAAGAAAGTTAGTAGCATTTTAGAAATTCAGAAGACTTTTGATATGGTAAGAAGTGCTTATAGACTGATAGAAGGGGAAAGAAAAGTAACATTTAAAGATATATTGGGAGATAGTCCCAAGATGTTGGAGGTTAAATCAATAGCAAAGAATATTGCTCCTAGTGAATCTTCTGTATTACTAAAGGGTGAAAGTGGTACAGGTAAAGAACTCTTTGCTAGAGCTATTCATTATGAAAGTGATAGAAATAAGGCTCCTTTCATAGCTATAAATTGTGCTTCTATTCCAGATAATCTTTTAGAATCTGAATTATTTGGATATGAGGAAGGAGCATTTACAGGAGCAAAACGGGAAGGAAAAATGGGTAAATTTGAATTAGCCAATGGAGGTACTTTATTTTTAGATGAAATAGGAGATTTACCTATTCATCTCCAGCCTAAGCTGCTAAGAGTATTGCAAGAACAAGCATTTATTAGGGTAGGAGGAAAGGAATTGATAAGTATTAGCTTTAGGCTAATAGCAGCTACCAATAGGAACTTAGAAGGAATGGTTTTAAGCGGAGAATTTAGGGAAGATTTATATTATAGATTAAATGTAATACCTATAAATATACCTCCATTAAGAGAAAGACAGGAAGATCTTGATTTATTAAGTGAAAGTTTACTTAATAAAAATTGTATGAAGCTAGAAAAAGAAAAGAAATATTATTCTCAAGAAATAAAGAACGCTTTCCACAAATATCCTTGGCCTGGTAATATTAGAGAACTAGAAAATACAATAGAATACTTAGTCAATGTGGTTCAGGAAAAGGAAATTTCATATGATGATTTACCTGCTAATATAAAAGAATATTTCTGTAATAATGAAAAAGACATAAAATTTAATCATAAAAGAACTTTGAAGGATATGGTTGATAGTTATGAAAAAGAAATATTAGCAAGGTATCTTGAAGAATATGGTTATTCTACTAAAGATAAGGAGTTAATAGCTGAAATACTAGATATTAATCTGTCAACTTTATATAGAAAACTAACAAAATTTAATTTGCAATAATGCAAATTTATTCGCATTATTGCAAATTGATGTAAACCAAGAATATTTCACTATATTTAGTTGATATATCTAAAAATTATTCGCAACAATGCGAATGAAATATATATTGGATAAACTACAAAAAGATCTAAAACCTGGTCCTATAGCTAATTATAGGAGTTTTTTATTTGATTCATAGGATTGGCACAAAGTTTGCAATGATTATTCTATAACCATAGGAAAGTCTTATTTTTACCTGGTGTAAACTTGACTTTAAATGGGATTTAAAAGAGAGGTGCTAATTTTATGATAAATGAAGAAAAGAAAAAATATCTATTGAATATGGTAAAAAGAGAGACAGTGCCAGCCATAGGATGTACAGAACCAGTTGCTGTAGCCTATGCTGCTTCTTTTGGTAAAAAATATATAGATTCACATATAGAGAAGATAGCAGTTTTAGTAAGTAAAAACATATTTAAAAATGGCAAATCTGTAATAATACCAAATACAGAAGAATGGGGACTAGAATTAGCAGCCGCCCTAGGAATAGTTGCGGGAAATGCTGATGATGGATTAATGGTACTTAAAAATGTTAATAGACATTATATTGATTTAGCTCATAAATTAGTAGAGGAAGGGAAAATCACAGTAGGATATCTAGAAAAAAGTCCAGATGTATATGTAGAAATTCACTTTATATCTAAATCACAGAAAGTAGAAGTAATATTAAAAAATAGTCATAATTTTATAGATATGGTAAAAGTAGATGGAAAGATAATATATAAAGGAGTTTTACAAGAAAAAGATGCCCTTTCATATGAGGCTTTAAGGGAAATGACGTTTGAAGAAATAAGAAAGATTGTAGAAAGTTTTTCTATAGAAGAAATTCTATTTATTAAAGATGGAATAAATATGAATAAAGAGGCTGCCTATGATGGATTAAAAGGAGATAAGGGATTAAAGTTAGGTGCTGCCTTAAAGAAATTACAGGGGCAGAATAAAATGCAAATTGATGCATTTACTAAAGCAAGAATTCTTACGGCTGCATCTGCTGATATGAGAATGGGTGGTGGCAATTGCCCAATAATGACAAGTGCAGGAAGCGGAAATCAAGGTCTGGGAGTAGTATTACCGATAGTTGCAGTAGCCGAGGATAATAACATTGAAGAAGAAAAGCTATTAAAGGCTGTATTTTTTGCTCATGTAGTAAACAAATATATAAAACTTTATACTGGAAAATTATCAGCCATGTGTGGATGTGCCATAGCTGCAGGGGTGGGCGCTAGCGTAGGTATCACTTGGATGTTAGGAGGAAACGATCAGGAGATTAGTGGTGCTGCTAATAATATGCTATCAAATTTAACGGGTATGATATGCGATGGAGCCAAAGAAACTTGTTCTTTTAAACTGTCAACTTCAGCCGGTGAAGCTGTACTAGCTGCGTATTTAGCCTTGGAAAATATAATAGTCAAGCCAAATATTGGTATAATAGGTTCAAATATCGAGAAAACTATAGAAGGATTAGGAGTTTTATGTAAAGACGGACTTTCGCAAACAGATAACGTAATAATAAATATAATCTAATAATAAAAACTCTGATTTACAATATCAGAGTTTTTATTATAATATTTAAGGGTATATTTAAATATTATAAAAGGAGGAGAAGATATGTTAAAAGAGTTTAAAGAATTTGCAGTAAAAGGTAATGTAATAGATTTAGCTGTTGGGGTAATCATAGGCGGAGCTTTTGGTAAAATAGTTACATCTTTAGTTAATGATATGATAATGCCAGTAATTGGATTGTTAATTAAAAATGTAAATTTCACAGATTTATTTATAAGCTTAGATGGGAACTATTATCCATCATTGGCAGCAGCTCAAGGAGCTCCGACTATAAACTATGGAATATTTATTAATACCATTCTTGAGTTTTTAATTATTTCTTTTTCTATATTCATTGTTATTAGACAATTAAATAGATTAAAAAGAAAAGAAGAGGTCGTTGAAACTGTACCTACTACAAAGGCTTGCCCATACTGCTATACAGAAATTCATATAGATGCAACAAGATGTCCAAACTGTACTTCAATAATTAACGAAGAACAATTAGTGATTAACGATTAACAGAGAACAACTAACAATGAAAAGATAAAAATTAAGATTCTTCGATCATACTCAGAATGACATATATTTGCTCATACTGAGTATAATCTTATGAACTCTAGCATTATTTACTGTGGAGCAAATTAATGTTGAGAAGATTATAAGGTTTTTAATTGTTAACTTAAGTAGGGAACAAAAATCATGGTTTTTGATTTTGTGTTCATCACTTAGTTACTGATATTTGCCCCGCAGGGTATAATTTGGTAGTCCTTTAGGGTTTGTTCATCTAGTGAATTGTTAATTGTGAACTGAATAAATGGGGGGATTGAATGAATAGAGGATTATATCTATTTTTTGTTTTGACTATGTTTTCAAATATACTTCCTTTTAAGATTGAGGAAAGGCCAAGAGCACAAATAAGTATAGTAGAAAAGAAAGATGTAGAGATTAAAAAGAAAACAACTATATCTGTAGTGGGAGATATGTTGATGGATGGCAGTATGAGGGCACGGATAAATAAAAATGGAGTAGAGTATCCTTGGGAAATGGTAAAAGATTATTTTCAAAATGATGATATTACTATAGGAAACCTTGAGACTAGCGTTACTACTAGAGGTACTCCATGGCCTGATAAACAATTTAATTTTAGATCTGATCCAAAGAATTTAAAAGCTATGGAAGATGCAGGCATAGATATAGTTGTCTTAGGTAACAATCATTCTTTAGATTATGGTTATGATGGATTTCTAGATACATTAAATCATTTAGATAAATCAGAAATAAAAAGGGCCGGTGGTGGCAAGAATAAAAAGGAGGCCATAGAAGGTACTATTGTGGAAAGAAATGGTATTAATGTAGGAGTGTTATCTTTTACTAGGGTAGTACCTGATGTAAAGTGGTATGCTACAGATAAAAGACCAGGCATAGTAGGTGCATATGATCCTCATTTAAAAGAAGTATTGACTAGAGTGGAAGAAATGAAAAAAGATGTAGATGTTCTAATATTATCTATACACTGGGGAGTAGAGCTTAGTACTACCCCAAGAAAACAAGAAATGGAACTAGCTAAAAAACTAGTTGATGCAGGTGTAGACGTTGTAATGGGTCATCATCCCCATGTATTACAAGGCATTGAAATCTACAATGGCAAGCCTATATTCTATAGTTTAGGCAATTTTGTTTTTGGCACAAAAAATGAACTAACTTCAAACACTATAATTGGTCAGATTAATCTCATAGATAAAGATTTAGATAGCATACAGATTATACCTTGTACAATAATAGGCGGAAGACCTATACCTGATGTTGAGATAAAAGAGAAAATTAAATATATGAATACAATTTCCAAAGATTTTAAGACTAATATAGATAAAGATGGAATAATAAAAATAAAACGGTAGTAAAGAGGTGTTATTGGAAATGTATGGCCTAGTATTAGAAGGCGGAGGAGCTAAAGGTTCATATCATATGGGAGTTTATAAAGCATTGATGGAATCGGGGATTGAGATAAAAGGAGTTGCAGGAACATCAATTGGTGCTTTAAATGGAGCAATGATTGTACAAAATGATTATGAGAGGTGTTATGATCTTTGGAATGAAATTACTTATTCTATGGTTGTTGATGTAGACGATGATGAAATAGATAAAATCATGCAATTAAAATTAGTGAAAGAGGACTTATCTTTTTTACGAGAAAAAATAAAAAATATAATAAGTACTAAAGGATTTGATATAACACCTTTGAGAAAACTACTAGATGAGTATATAGATGAGGAAAAGATTAGAAAGTCTGGTATGGATTTTGGTATAGTTACCATAAATTTAAGTCCATTTAAGCCTTTATACGTATACTTAGAAGATATACCGAAGGGAGATTTGAAAGAATATCTAATGGCAAGTGCTTATCTGCCTTTTTTCAAATCTGAAAGACTGGGAGGTAAATTATATTTAGATGGAGGATTTTATGATAATCTTCCCTTTAAGATGCTCATAGATAGAGGGTATAAGGACTTAATTTTAGTGAGAACTCATGCCATGGGATTTACAAAAAAACTTGATTTACAAGGCACAAACTCTATTGTAATATCTCCATCTGATAGTATAGGCAAATCCTTTGAATATGATAGCAACAGGGCTAGGGCAAATATAGAACTTGGATATTATGATGGACTAAGGGCATTAAATGGTCTTCAAGGGAATAGATACTATATAGTATCAGAAAAAGATAAGGATTATTATCTTAATTTTTTACTCAGTATACCTGAAGAAGAAGTAAGAAAGATGGAAGAAATATTAAAGCTTCCAGAAATTCCATATAGGAGATCTTTACTAGAACATATAATACCTAAAATATGTTCCATGCTTTCTGTAGGTAAATCTTGTAGTTACGAGGAGTTACTAGTATATCTATTAGAAAAAAAAGCAGAATATTTCAATATAGAAAGATTTAAAATATATACTTTTGAAGAATTATTATCTGAAGTAGAAGATAAAAATATAATAAGAGATAAAGAAGAGACAGGTAAGTTAGATAAACTAATAGAAAAAGTAGATATACTTCCAATTCTTAATAAGGATGAAGTTTTGCTTGATATAGCAGATACAATGTTTAGTAGGAGAGAGTAAATCTCTCTCCCCAATTAATAATCTATAGTTTGCAAAGAAATAAAAAATAAATTATTAATTCTAAACCTGCTTATGGACAAATTCACAATAAAAAATATATAAGTAATATTTTTTAGAAGATAGGAGGTGTTAAATAGGGTGAAAAAAAAGCTTATTACTGTATCGTTAATTATTTTAGTTTTATTGGGTTTAAAGCTAACAAGTCGCTTAACTTTTGAAAGTTTTATTAATTCTTTTGGCAACTCAAAACAACATGTCACTAAAGATGTTGAAAAAAATATTGGCTATGAAAAGATAGATAGATTAAAAAATATCACTTATGCCTTTGATAAATTTGAATTATTTTTAAAACCGCAATCGTCTAAATTAGTTGATGATTCCTTTAATCTAAATGAATTAAAGCCTGATATATATGAATTGTTAGATGATACTTTACTTATATATTGTTTTAAAGATGAAAAAAGTTTAAATAAAGGATTAGAACAAATTCAAGAAGTATTTAATAATGATTATTATAAGTATACAATAGAAGATGATATATTAATTATTTATTATCCTAGCGAATATTCCTTGGAAGCTACAAATTCAAATAAAAAAATACAAGAAGTTGTTGAATATATTGAAAATAGTAAATAGAGTTAAAAATCTTTTTAACTCTATTTACTATTTTTATTCAATTATTGTATTTGTTTATTTGAATTTTAATAAAAGTAATTCTCTAAACCTTTAAATATTCCATTTACAAAGTCTAATTTTCCTTCAAAGTGGGAAATGAATTCATCATTATCAGGGTTTGTCATAAATCCTAATTCTAATAATACAGCAGGCATTTCTGTTTCTCTTAATACCTGAAAATTATCTTCTCTTACACCAGTAGATCCCCATGTATTTAGTCCAGTCCATTCAGGGATGCTTTTAGCCATTTCTTCGGCTAGTGGCTTGTTTATTCTTTTATACCAATGAGCTGAAATTCCATTTGCTCTTGAATTATCACTTCCATTATGGTGTAGAGAAATAAAAACATCTGCTCCCCATCTGTTTGCTAATCTAGCACGTTCTCCAAGACAGACAGGAATATCTCTAGTTCTACTTATTTCTACAATTGCACCTTCAGATTCTAATAATCCTTTAAGTTCAAGTCCTATTGTTAATACAGAATCTTTTTCATCTCCAGATAAGTTACCACTTGTCCCAACATTATAAGAGCCATTGCACAATCTTCTCCCTTCAGCACTAGTTCCACCATGTCCCGGGTCGATAAATATTTTTTTTCTTCTTAAACTCATTTTGTTCCCTCCTAAAATTATTTTTAATACAGGCAGCTAAAGAATATAAAATACATAATTTTACTTCTTAACTTTTGAGAATTTTAACTAGCTAAATGTTTCTCATAATATATAAACGAAATAGATTTCATTAAAGTAAACTACGAATTTAAATTATTTTGTTCTTAATTTCTACAATATCGTCTTTTATATCATCAATAACATTTAACTTGTCTGTTAAGACAAATATAATTTCTTGATATTTAATTTCTCTAGACTCTTGAGCGGTATCCCTTTTTTCTTGATTTCTTAAAATATAAAAAATTAAACTTATACTTAACATCGCCCATATTCCTTGAGTAGCAGCAATTTTTAACACTTCTAATTCCATCTTATTTTTTCCCTTTCCAAGTTTTCTTTTATTCTTTTAAAAGCCTGTTTTTTTGTATTGTGAATAGCTTGTTTTGTTACACCTTTATCCTTGGCTACTTCCACTTCTGTTTTTTGATGAATAAAAATTTGTTCAAGAACCCATTTTTGATTTTTAGTTAATGGTTTAATTAAGTAATAAAAGTTCAATTTACTCTCGATAGATTCAATGTTTGTGGTCAAAGTTTGATAACGAGTGATATTATCTGTTAGCATCTCAGTATTAAAACGTATATTTTTTCGTACAATATCTATATATTTATTTCTTATAACTGTTGAAATGTAGTTTGCAAATTGACCATCTGAAATATTATTTGCTATATCCATTTTTTCGAGCCCTTCAATCATTGAAATTATAAGTTCTGAACTAATATCTTCTTTAAAATATTTTCTATTATATTTATTTATGAGTGGCATGAATTCTAATATAATGTCTAGTAATGCATTTTTATCCCCCTGTTTGCATTCAATTAAAAGATTAGTTAATTTCATTTTCTTTTCCCCCCTAACCTTAAAAATAGGAACGGAATTGTTACATCTAAAGTAAACCAAAAACATTCAAAAGCCAAACGCTTTAAAAACTAATCTTATTAATTCAATCATATGAATTAATGAAATGAGTGAAAAAGAGTTCCTCTGACTTATATATAAGTTATGGCATCTATGGTGTTACGATAGTTGTTGTATAGAAAGAAATAAAAGTTATACTTAGGAATTTGGTATATCTATTAGAGAAAAAGGCGGAATATCTTAATGTAGAAAGGTTTAAAATATATACCTTTGAAGAACTATTATCTAAGGTAGAGGACAAAAATATAATAAGAGAGAAAGAAGATATAGGTAAGCTAGATAAACTAATAGAAAAAGTAGATATACTTCCAATTCTTAATAAGGATGAAGTTTTGCTTGATATAGCAGATATAATGTTTAGTAGGAGAGAGTAAATCTCTCTTTTTTGTTGGAATATAGAAGAGCTACATCTAAATGATAATAATTATCAATTTAATGTTTATTTTATATAAAATTGGATATAAATAAAATGATTGATAAATAAATCAAAAACTAAAAGATAAAATATGGAGGTATATAATGGATAGAATAGTAGGAAAACAAGCACCAGATTTTAGAATGAACACTTGTGATGGAGATGGATGTAACTTTGGAGAAGTTCGTCTATCAGACTATAAAGGAAAATGGTTAGTTATGTTCTTTTACCCATTAGATTTTACTTTTGTATGCCCTACAGAGATTACAGGATATAGTAAGAGAATAGATGACTTCAAAAAAGAAGATGCAGAAGTATTAGCTGTATCTGTAGATAGTGAGCATTCACATAAGGCATGGATTAATTCAAGCTTAGGTAAAGTAAACTTCCCTATGGCTTCTGATATGACAAAGAAAGTTGCTAGTGACTATGGAATATTGATAGAAGAAGAGGGTGTTGCTTTAAGAGGGCTGTTTATTATAGATCCAGAGGGAATAGTTAGATATTCAGTAGTCCATGATTTAAATGTAGGAAGATCAGTTGATGAAACTCTAAGAGTACTTAAAGCTCTAAAAACTGGTGGACTTTGCCCAGTAGATTGGGAAGAAGGGGAAAATTTACTTTAAAGATAAGGAGTCTAATAAGACTCCTTTTAAAATAAGTAACAAAATTGGTGCCTGGCACCATTTTTGTTACTTATTTTACCAGATAGAGAGGTGTAAAGGATGGATATAGAAGAAATTAGAGAAATAATTAGGAACAGAACTCCTAGGCCCATAGATATAAAACGGAATTATTCAGTACTTATACCAATAGTTGAAAACAATAATAGATTGGAAATAATATATGAACTAAGATCTAAAAATCTAAATAATCAGCCTGGTGAAATATCTTTCCCAGGGGGAGAAGTGGAAGATAATGAAACTTTTAAAGAGGCAGCCATAAGAGAAACTATTGAAGAATTGAACATAAAAGAAGAAAATATAAACATAATTGGAGAATTAGATTATTTAGTTTCCTATGCCAATATTACTATTCATTGCTTTTTAGGCACTATTTCTGGATTAATTGTGGATAATATAGTTCCCAATCCTCATGAAGTGGATCATATATTCACAGTTCCCTTAGACTTCTTCTTAGAAAATGAGCCGGATATTTATTATTTAGATCTAAAAACAGTATTAAATGACGAATTCCCTTATAATTTAATACCTAAAGGAAGAGATTATAACTGGAGAAGCGGAAAACACTCTGTTATGTTTTATCACTATAAGGATTATATTATTTGGGGATTTACAGCGAGAATGACTAAAAATCTTATAGATATAATTAAAGGACCTAAATTTATTAGGTCCTAATTTTCTTCTATTATATTGTTAAATTTTGGATCCTTTTCATCAACAAGGTTTTTCACACTTTTAATTACAAAATATACAGTGATTATAGACGCTATAAGATCTGAAATAGGTCCAGCTAACCAAACACCTGTCTTGATAAGCTAAGTAGCATGGCGTGTTTCGGTCTGCCTGTGGCTTGAAAATAATTGGAGCTTACAACTTGAAAGCCTACTATAGGAAACATAGCTAGATATATTCTCATTCCTGGAATACCGATTTTTAATATTTCTGTGATATTTCCTTCTTTACTGATGAAAAGTTGATATAACTGAGCAGGAAATAGTTGAGTTAATAAGAATCCCATGGTAGTTATTGCAGTTGCAGCTATGGTAGCATATTTTAGAGTTTCTTTTACTCTATCATATTTTTGAGCTCCATAGTTAAATCCAATAATAGGCTGAGAACCTTGGTTGATACCAAATACAGGCATCATTACCATCATAGCTACGCTATTTATAACAGCCATACTTGAGTTAGCCAAATCACCGCCATAACTCTTTAGGCTATTGTTTAATAGAACAGTTACCATACTGCCAGCTATTTGCATACTAAAAGGTCCAAGGCCTATTAATACTATATCTTTTGCAAGTTCTAGTTTTAATTTTAGATATTCCTTTTTAATGTTCAACATACTCTTTCCGCCAAAGAAATATCTCATAACCCATAGAGCTGATAAACCTTGAGAAATAATAGTTGCAAGAGCAGCACCTTCTACACCCATATTAAACCAAAAGATAAATATGGGATCTAATATAGTATTTGAAATGGCACCTATTAACATGGTTTTCATTGCAATAGTTGGACTGCCTTCACCACGAATAAAGTTATTCATTCCAAAACCAATAGCTTGAAGTGGTGCTCCGATTAATATTATCTTCATATAATCATAAGCATATTGATAGTTTGAAGGAGAAGCACCAAAAACATTTAATAAAGGTTTTAAAAAAATAAGACCAAAAACAGATATACATAAGGATATTAGTATCAAAAGAACAAATGAATTTCCAGTAACTTTCTCGGCTTCTTCCTTACGATCCTGACCTAATTTGATAGATACTAATGTATTTCCTCCTATACCTATTAACATACCAAAAGCCATGATAATCAAAGAAATAGGTGAGCTAATAAATAAGCCTCCAATAGCAAGTTCACCTACACCTTTACCTATAAAGATTCTATCTACTATATTGTATAATGCATTTACTATCATTCCTGTGATAGCAGGTAGGGAAAATTTAACTAGTAATTTTCCAATGGGTTCTTCACCTAATAATTTTCTTCTTTCGTTTTCTCTATTCATTTTCTCACCTACATAATAAAATAGTTAGCCTTCTCTTTTGAGAAGGCTAACTATTATTATACCACAAAATCCTATATATTAAAAATTATATTTTGACTGTCTAATTAATTAGTGAACATTTGAGTCCAGTAGTTTGTTCCATTAGAGGATTTATAATGTCCAACACCTATTTTATTGAAGCTAGGATTCATTATGTTTGCTCTATGTCCTGATGAATTCATCCATGCAGTGACTACAGATTGAGCAGTAGGTTGACCCTTTGCAATATTTTCTCCTGCGGTATTGTATTTAATACCGAATTGTTTCATCATATCGAAAGGTGAACCGTAAGTAGGAGAAGTGTGGCTGAAATAATTGTTTTTTGCCATATCCTCAGATTTCTTCCTAGCTACACTTGAAAGTTCACTACTTGCTACAAGCGGTTTTAAACCTTCTTTTTGTCTTTCAATATTTACTAATCTAACTACTTCAGTTTCTATTGCTGATAATCCTGATACTGAAGGTGTTTCAGTTGTAGGTGGTGTAGTTGGTTTAGGATTAGTAGGTGTTGTTGGTTCGGTAGGTGTAGTTGGCTCTGGGTTACTAGGTTTTGTTGGCTCAGTTGGTGCTGGGTTTGTTGGTGTAGTTGGCTTAGGAATTGTTATAACATTTCCTGGTTTGCTTCCTGGTCTATTAGTAATTATTGTCCAATTGTAATTAGGATAATTTTTACTTGTTGTATTTTGTTGTGTATTTGAATTTTTATCGCAATCATAGTTATAATTTTGAGAGTATCCTTTGTTATAATTGTTCAATATTGAGTTATAGTCAAAGTTCGTAAGATCGAAACTTGCAGCACTAGCTGCAGATGAACTAAGTATTGTGGCTGCTACTAATGAGTAAATTACTTTTCTTTTTTTTGTAAACATGTTTTGTCCTCCTTGAAAATCTGAATAAACTTAACTTTTTTTGATTAGTTTGATTTTATAAATTGTAATCAATTTATAATAAATAGAATTTTTAAAACTATATCTTTATTTTGTTAAACAATTTCCTAGTTTATTAACAATAGCTGTCAAATCAAATTTAGAACAACTGCTGTCTGTTGTATCTTGTTGTGTATTTGAATTTTTATTGGAGTCATAATTGAAATTGATGCCGTATTCTTTGATGTAATTATTTAATATTGAATTACAATCAAAATTTGCAAGATCAAAGCTTGCAGCATTAGCTGCAGATGAGCTAAGCATTAGGGCGGCTATTAATGAGTAAATTACTTTTCTTTTCTTTGTAAACATATTTTTGTCCTCCTTGAAATTTTGAGTAAATTTAACTATCTTAACTTGCCTCCTTTCATAAATTGTAATCAATTTGTAATAAATTGAATTTTTTAAAAGTATATCACTAGTGCAAGGGGTAAATAAACCCTCAATACATGGCAGGTTTACATAATATTACCAAAGGGGTATCTATAAAGGGGTATTTATTTAGATTAAAAATCTTCTCTATATTAGTTTGAGGAAAATGTTTAAATGATGGTATAATGTAATAAAGAGTATAAGAGAGGTGTGTCCATGGATAAAAAATATATTATGGCCTTTGATCAGGGGACTACTAGTTCTCGTGTTATTATCTTTGATAGACATGGAAAAATTGTAGGGAAGGCCCAGAAGGAGTTTAATCAGATTTATCCTCAAGCTGGCTGGGTAGAGCATGATCCTATGGAGATATGGGGGACTCAATCAGGAGTGGCTAGAGAAGCCTTGGAAAGAGCAGGTATTAGACCAGATGAAATAGCTTCTATAGGTATTACAAATCAAAGAGAAACTACAATAGTTTGGGATAAAAATACTGGGAAGCCAATATATAATGCAATAGTTTGGCAATGTAGACGTACGGCAGACATCTGTAACAGTTTAAGAAAGATGGAAATGGAGGAATATATTAGAAATAATATAGGTCTTGTGTTAGATGCTTACTTTTCAGGCACAAAAATTAAATGGATACTAGATAATGTGGAAGGGGCAAGAAAATTAGCCGATGAAGGCAAACTATTATTTGGTACTGTAGATACTTGGCTTATATGGAATTTAACCAGAGGGAAGGTACATATAACGGATTATTCTAACGCATCTAGAACTATGCTTTATAATATTAAGGAGTTTAAATGGGACGAAAAACTATTGAAAGCATTGGATATACCTGTTAGCATGTTGCCAGAAGTAAAGTCTTCCTCTGAAATATATGGATATACAGATGATCTAACCTTTGGTGGTGCTAGGATACCTATATCAGGTATAGCAGGTGATCAGCAGGCCGCATTGTTTGGACAGAATTGTTTTGAACCGGGAATGGCAAAAAATACCTATGGAACTGGATGCTTTATGCTTATGAATACAGGTGAGAACTTTGTACCATCAAAAAACGGTTTGTTAACTACAATTGCTTGGGGTGTAGATGGTAAGATAGAATATGCATTGGAGGGAAGCATATTTGTTGCAGGAGCTTCTATACAATGGTTAAGAGATGAACTAAGACTTATCAGAACAGCCGAGGAATCCGAATATTATGCAACAAAGGTTGAAGATTCCAACGGTGTATATGTAGTGCCTGCCTTCGTAGGTCTAGGGGCACCTTATTGGGATATGTATGCAAGGGGAGCTATAGTGGGGCTTACTAGAGGAACTAAATCGGAACATATAATACGAGCTACTCTTGAGTCAATTGCATATCAAACAAGGGATGTACTTGAGGCCATGCAAGAGGATTCAAATATTAAACTTCAATCTCTTAAAGTAGATGGTGGTGCAGTAGTGAATAATTTTCTTATGCAGTTTCAATCTGATATACTATCTACAACAGTAGAGAGACCAGAGATAACAGAGACTACTGCCCTTGGAGCAGCTTATTTAGCAGGACTTGCGGTAGGTTTTTGGAAAGATAAAAAGGAAATAAATGATAAATGGAATATAGAAAGAAAATTTTACCCTGTTATGGATAATGAAAAAAGAGATAAACTCTATTATGGCTGGAAAAAAGCTGTAGAAAGGTCACTTGCTTGGGAAGAATAATAACTTCACTTTTTGTATTTATTGAATATTCATTAAGATTTACTATGTTTGATATTGAAATTACTGAACTATTATATCCATATAAAAGCTTGTCAAAAATTTAATAATGAAATATCATTAGGGTATAGACTAGTTATTATATTGAAGTTTTATAATAGACGTTAACGAGAGTTTTCATTATATAGGAGGGCAAAAATGGAAGTAGCAGTAATTGGAATAAATCACAATAATTCACCAATTGAAGTACGGGAAAAGTTTTTCTTTTCTGAATCTATGAAGATAGAAAGTTCAGATCAGATATTAGATAAATCTACGAAGGAAATAATCATTGTTTCAACTTGCAACAGAAGTGAGATATATGTTGCAAGTGATAATATTGATCTATCAATAGATGAGGTCAAAGAGTTTTATAAAGAATTCTTTAAGTTTTCACAAGCAGAAGACTATATTTTTGTTAAAAAAAGAAGGGATGCTGTAGTTCATCTTTATATGGTAGCTGCAGGACTTGACTCAATGGTATTAGGAGAAGATCAAATATTAGGACAGATAAGAGAATCCATGACATTTTCTATGAACTTAGGATTTAGCAAAAAGGTATTAAATCGATTGTTTATGGATGCAATATTTGAGGGGAAAAAAATAAGAAGCAAATTAAAGATATCTGAAATACCCTTATCTACTAGCTATATTGGAATAAATCTTCTCAAGAAAGAAATAGGCTCTTTAAATGGTAAAAAAGCTCTTATAATTGGAGCGGGAGAAATAGGTACCTTAGCTATTAAATATTTATATGAAGAAGAACTAGAACAAATATATGTAACTAATAGAACCTATGAAAAAGTGAAAGAGATATGTAAGGATTTTGATAAATTAACTCCCATAGAATATGATGTAAGATATGATATCTTGGAAAATATAGATATTTTAATCACTGCTACAGGAGCGCCTCATACAATTATAACCCATAGGGATATAAAAAAGTTACCAAATAGATTATACATATTGGATTTAGCCCTTCCTAGAGATGTAGACCCCAAAATTGGAGAAAAAGAAAATGTAATTTTATATCATAACGATGATTTGCAAAAAATGTCAGAAGAAAATCTATTAAGAAGAAAAGAACTTTCAGAAGAAGCTATAGAAATAATAAATGGAGATGTAGGGAAATACATAAACTGGATAACCACCTTAGACGTTGATCCTGTCATAGAATCTTTAAATAAAAGATGCTTTTCTATAAAGGAAGACACTATGAATTATATTAATAGAAAAGTAGAATTAGATAAAAGAGAGAAAAAGATAATAGATAAGATGATCATGTCTGCCTTGAAGAAGTTTATAAGAGAACCTATTAAGATTCTAAAAAAAGCGGATGAGGAAAATTCAGAAGAATATATAGAAATAATGAAAAGATTATTTCAAATATAGAGGTGGACTATGTTTTATCCTATAATGATAAATATCAGTAATAAATTAATTATAGTCGTTGGTGGAGGAGAAGTAGCCTATAGAAAGGCTGCAAAGTTTCTAGAATTTGGCGGGAAAGTAATGATTTTAAGTCCAAATAATATTGAGAAATTTAGAGACTTAAAAGAAAAGTATAAAGAAAAGTTAAATTTTATATATGATAAATATAATAAAAAATATATTCACGACGCTTTCTTAGTAATAGCAGCAACATCCTCTAAAGAAATAAACCAGCAAATTTCAAATGATTGTAAGGATTTAAGTATATTAGCTAATATTGTTGACAATAGAGATAGTTCTGATTTTATAACCCCCTCTATTATAAGCAATGATAATTTAACAATTTCTATTTCTACAATGGGAAGTTTTCCATACTTAAGTAAGAAAATAAGAACGGATATGGAAGAAAAGTATAAAAAATTTAACAAAGAATATTTAAATCTTTTAGAGGAAGTTAGATATTTGGTATTAGAGAAACATAGAGATAAAACAAAAGAAGCGATGGAATATGCTTTAAGCTTAGATATAGATGAATTAAAGGATTTGTTAATAAAGTTAAAAGATTAAATTTACATAAGGAGAACTGGTAATATGAAAATAATAGTTGGCACTAGGGGAAGTAATTTGGCATTAACGCAAACAAATATGGTCATAGATATTATAAAAAAAGCTCATCCAAATGTTGAATGTGAGGTCAAGATAATAAAAACAAAGGGGGATATTATCAAAGATCTTCCTATTGACAAGATAGGTGGTAAAGAAATATTTACGAAAGAAATAGAAAGAGAATTATTAGATGGTACTATTGACATGGCTGTACATAGTATGAAGGATATGCCTGGAGAACTTCCAAAAGGATTAAAATTATCTTTTACACCAGAAAGAGAAGATTATAGAGATGTATTAGTTTTAAGGAAAGGCATAAATAGTATTGATGATATACCTCTTGGTGGAAAAATAGGGACAGGTAGTAAAAGAAGAAAATATCAAATATTAAAATGTAGACCAGACTTGGAAATGGTTGGAATAAGAGGAAATATAGAAACTAGAATAAAGAAAATAGAAGAAGAAAATTTAGATGGAGTAATACTAGCAGCAGCAGGAATCAATAGATTAGGTTTGAATTTAGGAGAACGAGTAGTTCACTTAGATAGAGATATAGTATTACCATCTCCTACACAAGGAATATTAGCTATTGAGATTAGAGAGAATGATAATAGACTTGATAATATTCTAAAAAGTATATCCCATACAAAAACAGAAATCCAAGGGAAAGTGGAAAGAGCATTTCTGAAGGGTGTAGGGGGAAGTTGCCATATTCCAGTAGGAGCATACTGTGAAGTCGTAGGCGACAAAATATACTTAGAAGGACTTTTAGGTACAATGGATGGAGAAGTTTTAATAAGAAGATCTATAGAGGGAAATCTAGATTCATTAGAAGATATAGGATATGTTTTAGCCAAAGACATGGTTAAGGAGATGAATAAAGCATGAAAGGGAAAGTATATCTAATAGGAGCAGGTCCAGGAGATCCAGGTTTAATAACATTAAAAGGCTCTTCATACTTAAAAGAGGCAGATGCAGTAGTATATGATAGATTAGCTAGTCCTAGATTATTAGAAGATCTTAAAGAAGGATGTAGACTAATCTATGTAGGAAAGGCATCCAAAGATCATACAAAAACACAGGATGAAATAAATGAAATAATATTTCAAGAGGCTAATAAGGGAAATATAGTTGCAAGACTCAAAGGAGGAGACCCTTATGTATTTGGACGAGGTGGGGAAGAGGCCGAATACCTTTATGATAGAGGGATAGATTTTGAGGTAGTGCCAGGTGTTACTTCTGCAATTGGTGGACTTGCCTATGCAGGAATACCCATTACACATAGGGGAATAGCTACATCCTTTCATGTAATTACTGGGCATCTAAAAGATGAAAATGAAGAATTAGACTGGAAAGCGTTGGCCGTATTAAAGGGTACTTTAGTTTTTCTAATGGGTGTTTCAAACTTACAAAAAATAACAGAAAATTTATTAAAACATGGAAAAAGCAAAGAGACTCCTGCAGCCATTATAAATTGGGGAACTACTCCTAGGCAACAAGTATTAGAAGGAAATCTTTCTAATATATATGAAAAGGCCTTAAAAGAAAAAATAAAGCCACCAAGTTTAATAGCTATTGGAGATGTAGTAAGTTTAAGAGAAAAATTAAATTTCTATGAAAAGAAGCCCTTATTAGGAGAAAATATAGTAGTCACTAGGGAAAAAGCCCATGCAATAGATACAATAAAAAAAATAGAAAAATTGGGAGGAAATGTTATATCTTTTCCTACTATAAAATTAGAAGAGATAACTCCAAACAAAGAGTTAGAAGAAGCTATTAAAAATATAAGTAAATATTCATATATAGTATTTACCAGTGTTACAGGAGTAGATATTTTCTTTAAAAAGCTTTTAGAATTAGAAGATATAAGAACTTTAGCAGGAATTAAAATAGCTGCTGTAGGAATTAAAACGGCAAATGCCATTAGAAAATATGGAATAATAGTAGATATAATACCAGAGGAGTTTGTAGCAGAAGATTTAATAGATAAATTAAAGGAAGTACTAACTAGAGAAGATAAAGTACTGATTCCAAGAGCAAAATTAGGCAGACAAGAATTAGTAGAAGAATTAGGTAAAGTTTCCTTAGTAGATGAATTAGTAATCTACGATACTGTAAAAAGCAAAGAAAGTAAAGATGAGATAATCAATGCAATAGAAGATTTAGATTCTTACTATTTATTGTTTACATCTTCATCAACATTTGTAAACTTTGTTGAAATACTTGGAAATGATAGTAAAATAATTTTAGATAAAGGAAAGATAATATCCATTGGGCCAATTACTACAAAGACTATTGAAGATGAAGGTTATGTGGTATATAGACAAGCTGAAACCTATACAGTAGATGGAGTGTTAGAATTACTTATGAAGGAGAAAAGATAAAATGAATAGAACTAGAAGATTAAGAAAAAATCCTTCAATTAGGAGTATGGTAAGGGAAACTAAGTTATCAGTATATGATTTTATATATCCTTTATTTATTGTAGAAGGAGAAAATATAAAAAGAGAAATTTCCTCTATGAAGGGAGTTTATCATTTTTCAGTAGATAAGGTTTTAGAAGAAATAAAGGAAATTATGGATTTAGGTATAAAATCTATAATATTATTTGGAATACCAGATAAAAAAGACCATATAGGTTCTGAAGGATATGCAACTCAAGGGATTATTCAAAAAGCAATACGAGCTATTAAATTAAATTTTCCTGAAATGTATATAGTTACAGATGTATGTATGTGTGAATATACATCTCATGGACATTGTGGCATTATAACTGAGCAGGGCGATGTAGATAATGATGAGACTTTATCTTATTTAGGAAAAATCGCTCTTAGCCATGCAGAAGCAGGAGCAGATATGGTAGCACCTTCTGACATGATGGATGGAAGAGTTGGATATATAAGGAAGGTATTAGATGAAAATGGATTTGAAATGATTCCAATAATGGCATATAGTGCTAAGTATTCATCGTCATTTTATGGTCCGTTTAGAGAGGCAGCAGATTCTGCACCTGCTTGGGGAGATAGAAAATCTTATCAAATGGACCCGGCAAATTCTAATGAAGCCATAAGAGAAGTAATGTATGATATAGAAGAAGGTGCGGATATAGTAATGGTAAAACCTGCTCTTTCCTATTTAGATATAATAAGAAGGGTTAAGGATAATTTTAATATGCCTATTGCAGCTTATAATGTAAGTGGAGAATACTCTATGATAAAAATGGCAATAGAAAACGGAATTATGGGGGAAGAAATAATAATGGAGGTCTTGACTTCAATAAAAAGAGCAGGAGCCGATATTATTATTTCATACTTTGCTAAGGATGTGGCAAAATCTCTTAAATAAAATGTAAAGGGGAGATTAATTTGAATTTGGAAAAATCAAAACAAATATATGAAGAAGGTATAAAATATATTCCTGGTGGTGTAAATAGTCCTGTTAGAGCCTTTAAATCTGTTAATTCATCACCTGTTTTTATCTCTAAGGGTTACAAAAGTAAAATACAAGATGAGGACGGGAATATTTATATAGACTATATAGGTTCTTGGGGACCAGCCATCTTAGGACATTCAAATGAAGAACTTATGGAAGGAATAGAAGATATAATAAGAGATGGACTAAGTTTTGGTTTACCTACAAAAATTGAAGTAGATATGGCAAAACTAATGGTAGAATCTTATCCAGCTATAGATATGGTAAGAATGGTTAACTCAGGTACTGAAGCAACTATGAGTGCTATAAGAGTTGCCAGAGGATATACTAATAAAAATAAAATAATAAAGTTTGAAGGGTGCTACCATGGACATAGTGATTCCCTTCTTGTAAAATCTGGCTCAGGAACCATAACATATGGAGTTCCTACGAGCTTAGGAGTACCAGAAGAAATTGTAAGAAACACTTTAGTATGTAGATATAATGATTTACATGATATAAAGAAAACCTTTGAAGAGAATGGCTCAGATATAGCAGCTATAATCGTAGAACCAGTAGCTGGTAATATGGGATTAGTTGCAGCTACACCAGAGTTTTTAAAGGAATTAAGAGAAATAACAAAAGAATATAATTCTGTTTTAATCTTTGATGAAGTAATCACTGGTTTTAGAATTGCTTATGGTGGAGCTAGTGAAGTATATGGAATAGAGCCAGATATGGCTTGTTTTGGGAAAATCATAGGAGGAGGATTTCCGGTAGGAGCCTATGGAGGAAAAAAAGAGATAATGGAAATGGTATCTCCTCTAGGTGGAGTATATCAAGCTGGAACTCTTTCAGGTAATCCCCTTGCTATGCACATAGGATATAAGAATATAAAGCTTTTACAAAGAGATAAAAGCATATATGATTATATGGAGAAAATGGCAATAAAATTAGAAAAAGGTATTTCCGAAAATATTGAAAAATTAGGTATAAATGCTACCATAGTTAGATTTAAAAATATGCTTACTCTATTCTTTGGAAAAGGGCCATTTAACAATTATGATGATGTTCAAAAATGTGATACTGAACTTTATGCAAAGTATTTTAAAGAAATGCTAAATAGGGGAATAATGCTTCCACCAGCTCAATTTGAATGTATGTTTTTATCTATAGAACATACAGAGGAAGATTTAGAATATACCATAAAATCAAATTATGAGTCTTTAAAATCAATTAAAGAATAGTAATCGATAATAAGACCTAAGAGATAAATATCTCTTAGGTCTTATTAAAATTATCCTACATAGTTAGCAAAGATTGTAATAAACAATAATGAGGATAAAGCAACTGCAGCCCAAGTACATCCACCAAGGATAATAGGTTTAGTTCCTTTTGTGAAAAGGTCTTTAAAATGAATTTTAAATCCAACACCAGCTAAAGCTGCTGTAATTAAGAATTTATAGCCAGTTTTAAAGAATTTTGAAGCTCCCGGAATAATATTAAATACTCCTAAAGTATTTAATATAGCCATTCCTAAGAAAACAACTATAAACCATGGGAAAACCTTCATAACAGTTTGGCCGATAGATATATGTCCTCCGCTATCTTTATTTGCTTTAGATTCATTTTTTACAGTTATAATTGTAGCAACAATGGAAACAAGGATTAGTAAACTAGTTCTTGCAAGCTTTATAGTAATTGCTAAACTTGAATCAAGATTATTTAAAACATTGTATGTTGCTTCAGCTGCAGCAACACTTGAAGTATCATTTATAGCTGCACCCGCTAAAAATCCAAATTGGTTAGGAGTCAATCCCATAAATCCAGCTAAATAAGGATAAAGTAAAGCAGCTAAGATATCAAATAAAAATATAGCAGTCATAGCATATGCAATTTCAGTTTCTTTGGCCTTAATAATTGAAGCCAAAGTTGCAATTGCAGTACCACCACAAATACAACTACCACCACCAACTAATGTACAAGTATTAGTTGATAATTCCAATTTTTTACCCACAAAATAGGCTACAGCAAAGGATAAACAAATATTAAAGAGAAGTAACGGTAATGCCTTAGCCCCATAGCCTAAGACTTGATTAAAATTAAGAGTTGCACCAGCTAAGATAATCCCCCATTTTAGAAATTTCTTTCCAGCGTAAGACGTACCAGATTTAAGGTCTTTATCTATGGATGGCATGATATTTAATATAAGCATACCTATGAATAAGCCAATCATTGGAGCACCGACTATATTTTGTAATCCACCTATAAATGTGGCTAAAATAGCAATTCCAATACAAAGGATAATACCAAAGAGTTTTTTACTATTCATTTTTCTCCCCCTTATAAAACAATGTAAAAATTATGTCAAACAATGTGAAAAAAAAGACGAGTGAATTTAAAAAATAATTATTATCCAAAAGAAAGTTTTATTGAAAACTTTCTTTTGGATAATTTCTTTATTTAACTAACAAGTAGCGCCGCCAGCTAAATGAAGTTCAGAGCTTAAAATTTCTTCTTTTCTGTCTAAAAGTTCATTAGATAATAATTGAGCTTCAACATTTTCAAAACCGATTCTTTCTATTGTTTGAGATAAACGCTCTCCAGTTTCACCTTGTTCTCTAAATAAGAGTATAGTTTTTTCAATTATATCCATAACCTCTTCTTCGGATGTAAATATCTTATTTAAAGGAATTCCGTGATTTACTAATTTACCCCATCTACCGCCTATATATATCTTATATCCTACTTGGCCATTTGGTATAGCATCAAAATGACAAGTACCAATACAACGTCCACAGTTATTACATATTTCTTTATCAATTTCTAAAACATCATTAATAACTTTAGTAGCGTGAACTGGACAAGTATTTTCTACACTACATACTCTACAACCATTACATGATTCACTATCATAATTAGGTACCATTTGTCCAACGATTCCTAGGTCATTTAAACTAGGTTTCATACAGTTATTAGGACATCCCCCTACACCAATTTTAAATTTATGTGGCAATTTTACATCAGCATAACCATTGAAGAATTTTTCATGAATTTTTTCTGATAAATCAAAAGTATCAATTAAACCATATTGACAAGTTGTACCTTTACAAGAAACTACTGGACGTACCTTAGAACCAGTACCACCTGTTCTTAAGCCTTCTTTAGCTATATAAGCTCTAAAGTCTTCAATTTTGTCATAAGGAATTCCAGGACATTCTATTGTTAGTCTTGATGTAAATGTTACAGTACCATTGCCGAAAAGCTCTGCTGCTTCTGATAAACATTTGTTTTGAGCTGCAGTGATTTTTCCATTAACAGTAATAATTCTACCAGAGAAATTATCAGTACCTTTGTTAGCAAGAAAACCTAATGCTTTTACTTTTTTTTGATTTTCTGGACTAATTGTTAAACTTGCCATAATTTATTTACCCCCTACTTTTTTATATTTATATTTGATTTAAAATCGAACCACCTTCAAGAACTAATGTATTAGTATAGCCAAAGTGTTTTAAGCGATTTTGTAGCATATAGGCCCTCTTACCTTTGGAACATACTAATAATAACCTTTCATCTTTACCATACTCAGGTAATTCTCCATCTACCTTAGAAAGATCAACATAAGGAATGCCCTTTAGGGATGGAACGATAGATGCATCAATTATTTTATATCCTTCTGCTTTACCGGCTGCAAAATCATAAGGTGTAATAGTATTAAAATTGCCACTTATTTTATTCAATAAGACATTTACAGTATGTGCAAAAGGATGAATAGCAGTTGAAAACGGAGGAGCATATGCTAAATCCATATTTTCAAGATCCTCTAAAGTCGCCTCCATGGTAATTGCGGTTACAGCAATATCTATCATTTTATCTACAGCACCTTTTCCTAAAACCTGTAAACCCAACAGCTTTTTAGTATTTCTATCTGCTAACATCTTAACTATAAAGAAAGATGCATCTGGATAGTAATGTGCTTTATCATCTACAACTGTTACCACACTTATTACATCATAACCTGCGTATTTAGCGGCAGCTTCTGTTAATCCTGTTCTACCAATATTAAGTTCAGGCAATTTGGCAATCCCTGTTCCAAGAACTCCACCATAATTAATCCCTTCATCATTAATGTTTTTAGCTAAAATACGGCCTGTGATATTTGCAGTAGATCCCATTGGAGACCAAGCATGTTCTCCCGTTATTTTATTTGCTACACTAGCACAGTCACCAATAGCATAAATATTTTCATAATTAGTTTGGAAAGAATTATTTACTTTTATAGTTCTATTTGGCATTAGTTCAATATCGGTATCAGCTAAAAATCCTGTATTAGCACGTATACCTATTGAAAGAATAACTGCATCTGCTTTCATAACACGTTTATCTGTTTTAATTTTTTCCACTTTGTTTTCACCGATAATAGCTTCTAATTTAGTTCCTGTAAAAACCATAATTCCATGTTCTGCTAAATGATTTGCAATATATTCGGTAAATTCAGGTTCAAATCCTGGTGGAACCATTTCAGCCATATCGATTACAGTAACATTAATTCCTTGGAGTGCTAAGTTCTCAGCAACTTCCAGTCCGATAAATCCACCACCAACTACAACAGCACGTTTGATTTTATCTGCTTCAATAGCATCCCGTAATGAAATTGCATCTTCTGGAGTTCTCATAAAGAAGACACCATCTAAATCTACACCTTCTAGAGGAGGTTTTATGGGTTGTGCACCTGAAGCAATGACTAACTTATCATATTCGTATGTATAAGTTTCATTTGTTTTCAAATCTAAAGCTTCTATTGTATTTTCTTTAGGATTAACTTTAGTTACTTTCATCTCTGTTAGTACATTAGATCCAGTTAATTCAAAAAAACTTTTTGGAGTGTTAACAATCAATTTATCTTTATCAGGAATTACATTACCTACATAGTAAGGTAGACCACAACCTGCATAAGAAATATCTTTGCTTTCTGTTAATATTGTAACTTCAAGGTCCCGATTTTCACGTTTTAATTTTGCAGCCACCTTAGTTCCAGCAGCTACACCACCGATGATAAGGACTTTCACAATCCTCACTCCTTTGTAGTATTTTTAACGATCGTTATGGTATTATAATATCACTTGTTTAACTATTAATAAAGTGATATTATCTAATCATAATCATAGGTAAAACCTATAAACATTTTAGATTTATAATAATAAATCTTTATAAATAAAGGGGAATAAGTATGACAATAAGACATTTAAGGATCTTTATTGAAGTTGCAGATAGTGGAAAAATGAGTGTTGCAGCATCAAAACTTTTCATCTCTCAACCTACTGTAAGTCAAACTATTAGAGAGTTAGAAGAGTATTATGAGGTGCTTTTATTTGAACGTCTTTGTAAAAGATTACATATAACTCCAGAAGGTAAAAAACTACTTTCTTATGCTAGAAAAGTAGTAAAACAATATGATGATTTAGAAGAAAAAATGTTTTCAATAAGTGGGGTTAATAAGATATACATAGGAGCAACAATAACTATAGGAAATTGTCTTCTTTCTAATATAATTCAGAGAATCAAAGAAAATAATCCTAAAATTGAACCATATGCTTATGTAAATAATACAAGTACCATAGAGGAAAGGCTTCTAAAATCAGAATTAGATATTGCCTTAGTAGAAGGAAAGATTACAAATCCTAATTTAATTTGTATTCCAGCAGTAGATGATTATTTAGTTCTTGTTTGTAGTAAAGATCATATTTTTAGCAAAAGAAAAGAAGTTAATCTATATGATTTACAAGATATGGATTTTGTTATGAGAGAAAAAGGTAGTGGTACAAGAAAATTATTTGAAGATTATTTGCTGGATAATGGTGTTACTATAAAAACTCGATGGGAAACTAATTGTCCTGGTGCTATGAGGAGTGCAATAATAGAACATCAATGTTTAGGAGTGCTTTCCGTTCGTCTGGTAGAAGAAGAAATCAAAAATGGAGAAATGAAGTTAATTAGCAATCCAGAATTTAAATGGGAGAGAAATTTTAGTATTGTATATCATAAAGATAAAATTATAGATAAGACAATGGAAGAAGTTATAGAAGTAATCCGTCGTTATAAAGAGATAGACATTTTGGAAAAGTTATATTAGGAAAGTGTAGAATAACTTATTGAATTTGTATAATATCTACATAGGATTGTTATCTAGATAATATTATAATATAAATGAGAAGTTATGTTGGTTAATATCCGTTGAAAGTCTAGATAATAATATAAGGGGTGTTGAATTATGAGTAAAATAGTACTAAAGGGTAATATAGCTTTTACTCCAACAAAAGAAAAATTCCAAATTCATAAGAATTCGTACATAATAGTAGAAGACGGAAAAGTAGTAGATATTTGTAGCGAGTTAGATAAATCTTACAAAAACTATACAATTCAAGATTTTTCTGATAAATTAATTATACCGGGATTTGTTGATTTACATCTTCATGCTCCTCAATATCCTAACAGAGGTTTAGGATTAGATAAGGAACTTATTCCTTGGCTTGAAACCTACACATTTCCTGAGGAAGGAAAATATAGTGATTTAGATTATTCTAGAAAAGTGTTTTCTAGACTTATAAATGAGCTATGGAGAGTTGGAACTACTAGGTCAGGTGTTTTTGCAAGTATTCATAAAGAAAGTACTAAACTCTTATTGGATATGTTTATAGAATCTGGTTTAGGAGCGTATGTAGGAAAAGTAAATATGGATAGAAATACTGCTCCTTATCTTACAGAAAATACAAGAGCATCTATAGTTGATACTGAAGAAATAATAAAAGAATATATGAATAAATCATCATGGGTTAAACCTATTGTTACACCTAGGTTTATCCCTACTTGTTCCGAAGAATTACTTGAGAGTTTAGCAGGCTTGGCTATTGATTATAAAATACCTGTTCAATCTCACTTAAATGAGAATAAATCTGAAATCATTTGGGTTAAAGAGCTTTTTCCTAATTCTGAAAATTACGCTTCTGTTTATGATGACTTTAATCTATTTGGTCAAACTAGTACCATAATGGCACATTGCATATATAACACTGATGAAGAGATTGATTTAATGGCTAAAAATGGGGTCTATGCGGCACATTGCCCTTATTCAAACTATAATTTGTCAAGTGGTATAATGCCAGTTAGGAAATTTTTGAACAAGGGAGTACCGGTGGGATTAGGCTCAGATATTTCTGGTGGAAATAGTTTAAGCATACCAAATATCATAGCAGGAACTATTCAGGCTTCTAAAATGGCTTGGATAAATTCAAATAAGGAATTGGCACCACTTACATTTAGTGAAGGATTTTTCCTTGGAACTAAGGGCGGTGGAAGTTTCTTTGGCAAGGTAGGAAGTTTCGAAAAGGGCTATGAATTTGATGCTCTAGTAATTGATGATAGTTCTTTATCAGATATAAATGAGTTGTCAATAGAAGAAAGGCTCCAGAAGTTTATCTATATAGGTGATGATAGGTATATAGTAGAAAGATATGTAAAAGGAAGAAGGATTGAAAAACCATTTGATTAATATCCAGAGAGTATTTATGTAATTAATGATTATCAATTTATAATTCAACATACAAAAAAAGCTTTCATCAAAGGATTATAGGTAGCTTTTAAAATCCATTTAGGTCAAGTTCTTTTTGCGAAAAATTAAGAAAGGACTTTCCTATGGATTGTAAAAATCAAGCAAAAATAATCGCCTGTGTCCATGATTTTATGGCACCATACTGCTTTACTTTGAAAAAAGGAGTTGTTATCTATGGCTAGACAAAATGGTATCAGTATAGAGGACATGTTAAAGCTTGATGTAATGAAATCCTCTAGTTTGATTGCAGGATTTAGGGGGGCTAGAAATACCATATCTAGAGTAAACATAATGGCAGACCCAGATATATTAGAATGGACAGCGGAAGGTGAATTTTTACTAACAACTGCTTATTCTTTTAAACAGGATAATATAGACGCTCAAATAGAACTTATAAAAGAGTGTGCATCAAAGAAGTTAGCAGGTATTGGCATAAAGATATCTCCTTACATAGAGACACTTTCTTCAGAGGTTCTTGATTTAGCTAATGATTTAAGTTTTCCTATAATAGATATACACTCATCTATTCCTTTATCAGATATAATGATGTCTACTTTTAAAGAGATATTTAATAAACAAGCATCATTACTAGAAAGAATTGAAAAGGTTCATGAACGATTAATGGGTGCTATGCTAGAGGGCAATGGATTAGAAGACTTAGCTCAAATAGTTCAAGAAAATATTAAAAATCCTGTAATCCTTCACTTAAGCTTTTCAAACGAAATAATTGAATGTGTTAATGGAACAAATGAATCATATAGCTCGGAATTAACTAAAGAAGTAAAAGAATTTTATGAATCCAATAATACAAAGAATAGATTAAAAAAGTTAATTGAGGATAAGGTCCTTATTAATGGAAAGTATATTAAAAGAATGATTATGCCCATAGTACTAAGAGACCATATATATGGACATCTATTTACCTGGGGTACAGATATGCCCTTGGGAGGCTTTGACCTAGCTATAATTGAGTCGGCTTCAACTACTATAGCACTTTCAATATTACAGGAGCTATCAGTTAAGGAAGTGGAAATTAGATATAGGTCAGAATTTTTTGAAGACTTAATTTCTATAGATTCAAAGAGAAAGAAAAAGGCATTAGATAGGGCGAGATTTTTTAATTTACAGATTGAAGATTATTATGTGATAGAAGTAATGAGTTTTAAGCACAAAAATGAATCGAATGAAACTGATACATTAATTGATTACATACAGGATTTTATAAACCCAGTAGTTCATACCATAGAAGAATTAATGCAATACTTAAACTTAAGGGGGATAGTATCTACTAAAGCTAATGGAGTTCAAATCCTATTAAGTTTTCAAGATAAAAAACAAATTTCAGATCGGCTCAAGGATTTCAATAAGAAAATCGTTGAATGTATATCTAATAAATGTGATAATTTAGATGTAAAGATAGGAGTAGGAAGAACATATAAGGGTTTAGGTAATGTAGATAAGAGTTTTCAAGATGCAGTCAGAACTGTAAGGATAGGAAAGGTTATTACATATAAAGAGATAGTAACCTTTGATGAGTTGGGTATATTCAAAATCTTATCTCAGGATAGTTTAGTAGACGAATTAGAAGATTTTTACAACTCTACACTAAAACCATTAGTTGATTATGATAAGAAAAAATCTACAGAATTAGTTAAGACTTTAGATGTATATTTCAAAAATAATGGAAATTTAACTAGAATATCAGAACAGTTATTTACACATTATAATACAGTTTTATATAGGATTACTCGTATTAGTGAAATAACAGGAATGGACTTGGAAGATCCAAATCATAGGTTAAATCTAGAGATAGCCATTAAAATTAAAGAGTTATTAGGAAAATGATGCAATGATAAGCCAAGAGGATATACCTTTACTTAGGTATATCCTTTAATTTTGTGATTTTAATTGTAGGAAATAAGTGATAAGATAGAGAGTGATTAATTTCAAGGAGTGAATACTATTGGAAATAAAAATAAACAATGCTATACTTCACATACTCGACTCTACTTCTGCACTACCTGTTTATTCTAAAGAGAAATTAGAGTTAGACGATGAAAAAATACAAGGATTTATTGGAAAACACATTGAAAGGATATTTAATGATCAAGCTGTTAAGTCAGGAAAATTTATTGAAAACTCACAGATAAAAGATTTGATTAAAAATATCAATGAAGATTTCATTGATGCTAGTATATCTATTGCAGAGAAATTATATGAACTTATGTTAAGATATATTGAAATACCTAGCGGCGACTTGTTAATGGCCTCCTTAAATATTGAAGGTCATAATTATCTCATTATCATAAAGTTTAACTATAAGGAAGGATATACTCATTATGTTGATTATGGTGATTCTGGAACATTAAATAAAATAGTTGTAAATAAAGTAATGTTTCCATCAGAAACACAGAAAAATATCGAAGCAGCATTAATCAACTTAGAAGATTTATCTCTAAAGATATTCGAAAGAGAATATGATATTGAGGGAGAAAAGATATTATATTTTTCTAAGATGTTTTTAAGTTGTGATACAGATCTTTCTATTAAGGAAAGTATCAAGGTCATGAGAGAAGTAGCTAAAGATATAACTAAGAGATATTATGATGACGATTTCGATAAGGTATCTGAAATAAAAGAAGCAATTTATGATAATCTTGATAGCGGTAGTATTGAAGTGGAAAATGTTGCGAATGCAATGTTTAGAAATAATCCTGATATAAAAAAGGAATATATAGAAAGAGTTGAAGAGGCAGGAGTCAATAAAGTTGTAGATTTAGAAGGGAAAAAACCAGAAAAGAAATTAACTGTACACAAGATCAAGATGGATAATGGTATCCAACTGGATATACCAGTTGATATTTATAGAGATAGAAATATAATTGAGTTTGTAAATAATCCAGATGGAACTATATCTATAATAATAAAAAATATTAGTAAGATTAAACAGGGGAATTAGAAAAAGTTTCTATGAAATCATTAGAACTTTTTGAAATCCAATTATGTCAGAGATTTTAAAAATCAAAATTAAATGAGAGATTTTATATACGTTATAAAAATAAATTGCTTAAAATATTTTAAGCAATTTATTTTTTAATGTTTTTTCCCTACTTAAAGGTAGTTCGTATTTATGTTAAAATATAGTATAATTAATGCAGAAAGGGGTGATTGCTTTGTTTGCTGAAGAAGGTCTACATTTAAGGATAAGTGATATATTGGATTCATCATATGATGGAATTTACATAACTGATGGAAGAGCTAATACAATAATGGTAAATAAGGCTTATGAGAGGATTGCTGGTATAAAAATCGAGGAGCTAATTGGGCGTAATATGAATGATCTTGTAAATGAAGGATATATATCTCAATCTGCAACTCTACTTGTATTAAAAGATAGGAAGGTAAATACAATTGAACAAAATTTTAAGACTGGAAAAAAAGCCTTAGTCACATCTACTCCAGTATTTAACAGTGCAGGAGATATTACTATGGTAGTTACAAATGTAAGGGATATTACTGAACTCTATGAATTAAAAGAAAAACTAGATGAAAAAGAAAACTTGACAAAGAAATATTCTGTAGAATTAGAAGCTATGAAAATAGAATTGTTAAAGAATAACGACTTAATTGCTATGGATAAGAAGATGTTAGATATCATTCAAATGGCAATCAGAGTGGCACCTATTGATACAACAGTGTTGATCACAGGAGAAACTGGCGTAGGTAAGGAAGAAATAGCAAAGTTAATATATAAAAATAGTAATAGGGAAACTAAGCAATTTATAAAGGTTAATTGTGGATCCATACCTAAAACATTAATAGAAGCAGAATTATTTGGGTATGAAAGAGGAGCATTTACAGGAGCAAATAAGGAAGGGAAAATAGGGTTGTTTGAAGTAGCTGATGGAGGGACAATATTTTTAGATGAAATAGGAGAATTGCCCCTTGATATGCAGGTAAAACTTCTAAGAGTGCTCCAAGATGGACAATTTACTAGAGTTGGTGGAGTAGAAGAGATAACTGTAGATGTGAGAATTCTGGCAGCAACTAATAGAAATCTTGAGGAAATGGTAAGAGAAAAGTTATTTAGAGAGGATTTATACTATAGATTAAATATAGTGCCAATTACAATACCTCCTTTGAGAGATAGGCGAGATGATATCATACCTCTTATACATTATTTCTTAAACAAATTAAATAAGAAATATAGGTTTAAAAAAACCATATCCAGTGAAGCACTCAAGATATTATATGCTTATGAATGGAAAGGGAATGTAAGAGAACTTAGAAATATTATTGAAAGAATAATGGTAATGTCAGAGAAAGATATAATTAGTAAACCTGATCTTCCTAAGTCCATATTGGCTTGGGATAAAGTACAGAATGTGATCAATGAAAATGAGATAGTGCCATTAAAACAAGCACTAAATAAAGTTGAAAAACATCTGCTAGAAATTGCTTTTAATACATATGGTAACGTGCGTGATGCTGCAAAGGTATTAGAAATTGACCCTGCTACTTTTGTACGAAAGAGACAGAAATACAGATGAGTGTTGCGAAAATGCAATTAGTTGCGAAAATGCATCAGTTGCATAAAGAAAAGGAAAGTTCTTATTTTAGCCAATATAGTTAAAAAAATATCAAATATCCCCAATAAAGATGATGCAATAATGCAACAGTTCTAACTGGGGATATTTTTTGCATAGAATAGTTAATTATTTAACGAGGGAGATAGCGGTGAAGGAAAAACATTATATTTTTTTTAGTAATGGCACATTTCTTGCAATATTAAATAACTAAGAATAAATAAGAAAAGAGGGATGGTTCAGTGGATAAAACAGTTGTGGATGTAATGGTAGAAAAGGCTAGAGAAGCTCAGAAAGTATTTGAAAAATTTACTCAAGAACAAGTAGATAATATTGTAAAAGCAATGGGTAAGGTAATTTATGATAACGCTGAGATTTTAGCAAAGGAAGCAGTAGAAGAAACAAGAATGGGAGTATATGAAGATAAGGTTGCGAAAAATAGGGGGAAATCTAAGACCATTTGGAATAGCTTGAAGGGTAAAAAATCCATAGGAATAATAGATGAAGACTATGAAAATGGATTGATTTCTATAGCTAAACCTATAGGAGTAGTTTGTGCTGTTACCCCTACTACAAACCCAATTGTTACACCTATGTGTAATGCAATGTTTGCGTTAAAAGGTGGAAATGCAATAATTGTAGCTCCTCATCCAAGATCAAAAAAATCAAGTGCCCATGCAGTAGAGTTGATGAATGAGGCAATTAAAAAACTAGGTGCACCTGATAGTTTAATTCAAATAATTGAAGAACCATCAATTGAATTAACCAATGAATTAATGCAAAAATCTGATGTTGTATTAGCTACAGGTGGAATGGCCATGGTTAAATCAGCATATTCAAGTGGAAAACCATCCTTTGGAGTAGGTGCTGGTAATGTTCAAGTAATCATAGATAGAGATATAGATTTCATAGAAGCTACTCAAAAAGTAATAGCAGGAAGAATATTTGATAATGGAATTATTTGTTCAGGAGAGCAATCTATAATAGTGCCTCAAGATAAATATGAAGAGATCGTAAAAGCAATGGAAGTAAATGGAGCATTCTATGCTGGAGATGAAGCAACAGTAAGTAAATTTAGAGATGTTTTATTTAAAAATGGAATGATAAATGGGGATATAGTAGGGCAATCAGTACAATTTATTGCAAATTTAGCAGGCGTTGAAGTGCCAAAGGAAACTAAAGTAATATTGTTAAAACCAACTGGTATTGGAAAAGAAGATTTGCTTTGCAAAGAAAAGATGTGCCCTGTAATGATAGTATTGCCATATAATACATTTGAAGAGGCAGTAGCAATCGCTCAAACTAACCTTGAATTAGAAGGGAAAGGACATACAACTGCAATTCACTCAAATAGCCAGGAGCATATAAGATATGCTGGATTAAATCTTACTGTTTCAAGATTAGTAGTAAATGCACCATCATCTACTACAGCAGGTGGTTCTTTGTTTAATAGTTTATCACCTACTACTACTTTAGGTTGTGGAACTTGGGGAAACAATAGTATATCAGAGAACTTAAACTATAAACATCTAATAAATGTATCTAGAGTAGCCTTTGTAAAAACAGGAATAGCTGCACCTACAGATGAGGAGATTTGGGCTTAAATATCAAAAAGGAGTGGATTAAATGAGACAATTAGTTGTAAAACCTGAAATATATAAGTTTAATAGCTGTACTGAATTTATAAAGGCGTTTCCAATAACCGAAAAAGACCTAGTACTGACTAATGAGTATATTTATCAGCCTTATTTTGGACATTTAAACTTACCATGTCATATTGTATACCAAGAAAAATACGGTTTAGGAGAACCGTCAGATGAAATGATAGATAGAATATTTAATGATATAAAAGATATTAAATTTAATAGAATAATTGCAATCGGCGGAGGCTCTGTAATTGATATTGCAAAATTATTTGTAATTAAAGATGCAGCAAATACATTGGAACTATTTGAAAAAACCATCCCAATGATAAAAGACAAGGAGCTAATAATAATTCCTACTACATGCGGTACTGGTAGTGAAGCTACTAATATTTCTATAGCTGAATTAAAATCCAAAGGAACAAAAATGGGATTAGCAATAGATGAGTTATATGCGGACTATGCAATAATGATACCTGAAATGGTAAAAACATTACCGTATAAATTCTTTGTAACCAGTTCTATAGACGCCTTGATACATGCAATAGAATCTTTAGTATCACCAAAGTCTAACTGTTATACTGAGCTATTTAGTATAAAAGCAATTGAGATCATATTAAAGGGCTACCTAGAAATTATTGAAAAGGGCGAAGAATATAGAACAGAAATAATAGAGGACTTCCTAATTGCAAGTAATTATGCAGGTATTGCTTTTGCAAACACTGGAGTAGGAGCAGTTCATGCTCTATCCTATCCAGTAGGAGGAACTTATCATGTACCTCATGGAGAAGTGAATTATCAATTCTTTGTAGAAGTATTTAAGACATACAATAGACTGAATCCAAATGGAAAAATCAAAGATGTAAATAAGATGTTAGGAGGTTTAATCGGAACTACAGTTGAAAATGTATATGATGAGCTTGAGAAAATATTGAATAATTTATTACCGAAAAAATCACTTAAAGAATATGGTATGAAGGAAGAGGAGATTGAGGAATTTACAGTATCGGTACTTGAGAAACAACAACGATTATTAGCAAATAACTATACAGAGTTATCAAGAGACGAAATAAAAGGTATTTTTGCTAGATTGTATTAGGGGTGATTAGATGGATTGGAGATTAGAATATAATAAAAGACTAGTATCTAAAGAAGAAGCAGTAAAACATATAAAATCTGGCAATAGAGTAGTTATAGGTCATGCTGTAGGAGAACCTTCTTTACTTATTGAAGCCATGGTGGCAAATAAAGATGAATATGAGAATGTGGAAATAGTTCATATGGTTCCAATGGGAAAAAGCGAATATATAAAAGAAGGTATGGAAAAACATTTTCGACATAATGCTTTATTTGCAGGTGGATCTACTAGAGAGGCAATAAATTCAGGTAGAGCAGATTATACTCCTTGTTTTTTCTATGAGGTACCAAAACTATTTAGAGAAGGAAAGTTGCCTGTAGACGTTGCATTAGTTACTGTTAGTGCCCCAGATGGAAATGGAAATTGTAGCCTAGGTACATCTGTGGATTACACAAAGGCAGCGGTAGAATGTGCTAAGATAACAATTGCTCAGATAAATGAAGAAATGCCAAGAACTTTAGGAGATTCTTTTATCAATATAAAGAATTTAGATTATATTGTAGAGGCTAATAGTCTATTACCAATCTTAAATCCGCCAAAGATATCAGATGTTGAACGTTTAATAGGAAAACATTGTGCATCCTTAATTGAAGATGGTTCAACTTTACAATTGGGTATTGGAGCAATACCAGATGCTGTACTGCTTTTCCTAAAGGATAAAAAGGATCTTGGTATCCATTCAGAAATGATATCTGATGGTGTATTGGAACTATATGAAGCAGGGGTAATTACAAATAAAATGAAAACCTTGCATAAGGATAAAATGGTAGTTACATTTTTGATGGGGACAGAAAGACTATATGATTTTGTAAACAACAATCCAAATATAGAAATGCATCCTGTAGATTATGTAAATGATCCTTGTGTAATTATGAAAAACTATAAAATGGTGTCCATTAACTCATGTATTCAAGTGGATTTAATGGGGCAAGTGGTTTCGGATTCAGTAGGAAAGAAACAATTTAGTGGGGTAGGAGGGCAAGTAGATTTTGTTCGTGGTGCATCTATGGCAAAGGATGGAAAATCTATTATAGCAATGCCTTCTACAGCTGCAAAGGGAACAGTTTCAAGAATAGTATCTATAATAGATGAGGGTGCAGCAGTGACTACTTCAAGAAATGATGTGCATTATATAGTTACTGAATATGGAGTAGCAAATCTTAAGGGAAAGACCCTAAAAGATAGAGGAAGGGCCTTGATCAATATAGCTCATCCAGATTTTAGAGATGAACTTATAAAGGAATGGGAAGGTAGATTTGCTGATAAGTTCTAATATGAGAAGATAGCGATGAACTCTCATATTAGAAAAGGTGTATAAATATATTTAAAAGGAGATGTATTAAATGGCATTAATGACTAGGGAGGAATATATAGAAAGTTTAAGGAAGTTGAATTTAAAGGTATATATGTTTGGAGAACTTATTGAAAACCCTGTGGACCATCCAATAATTAGACCATCTATGAATTCAGTAGCAATGACCTATGAATTAGCTCAGCAAGAAGAATATAAAGATTTAATGACTACAAAGTCACATTTAACAGGAGAAGTAATTAATAGATTCTGTCATATACATCAAAGTACTGAAGATTTAATCAAAAAAATAAAGATGCAAAGACTATTGGGGCAAAAAACTGCTTCTTGTTTTCAAAGATGTGTAGGTATGGATGCTTTTAATGCAATCTATTCAACTACTTATGAAATGGATAAGGAATATGGAACAAACTATCATGAGAGATTTGTAAACTACTTAAAATTCATTCAGGAAAATGATTATACAGTAGATGGAGCAATGACAGATCCAAAGGGAGACAGAGGACTTTCTCCATCTCAACAGGAAGACCCTGACTTATATCTTCGCATTACTGAAGTGAGAGAAGACGGGATAGTAGTAAGAGGAGCAAAGGCTCATCAAACAGGAGCTGTAAATTCCCATGAACATTTAATAATGCCTACTATTGCATTAAAAGAAGAGGACAAAGATTATGCAGTATCCTTTGCAGTTCCATCTGATGCAGAAGGAGTAATAATGATTTATGGTCGCCAATCCTGTGATACAAGAAAGTTAGAAGAAGGTGCAGATGTTGACCTTGGAAATGCTAATTTTGGCGGACATGAGGCATTGGTCATATTCAATGATGTATTTGTTCCGAATGATAGGATATTTATGTGTAAAGAGGCAAAATATGCTGGTATGCTAGTGGAAAGGTTTGCTGGATATCATAGACAATCCTATGCATGTAAAACAGGTGTAGGTGATGTATTAATAGGTGCAGCAGCTTTGGCGGCAGATTATAATGGTGCAAATAAGGCTAGTCATATAAAAGATAAACTAATAGAGATGATGCATTTAAATGAAACCCTATGGGCATGTGCTGTTGCCTGTTCAGCAGAGGGAAGTAAAACAGCTTCAGGAAATTATTTAATTGATTTATTATTAGCGAATGTATGTAAGCAAAATGTAACCCGTTTCCCATACGAAATAGCAAGGTTAGCAGAGGATATAGCAGGTGGATTGATGGTTACGATGCCATCAGAAAAGGATTTCAAAGACCCAGAAATAGGAAAATATGTTGAGAAATATTTAGTCGGAAAAACTGGAACTTCAACAGAAAATCGTATGAGGGTATTAAGGTTGATAGAAAATATTACACTAGGTACTGCAGCAGTTGGATATAGAACTGAATCCATGCATGGTGCTGGTTCGCCGCAAGCTCAGAGAATAATGATTGCACGACAAGGAAATCTTGAGGCTAAGAAGGAAATGGCGAGAAAAATTGCACAAGTAGATACTAGCAAGGATAAATAATAGTATTTAATAAATAAAAAGGAATAATCTAAGTGGAGGGTTTAGCTTTGAAGGATATCTTATTAAAAGAGGTAGAAGATGTGGTAGATAAATTTATTAGACCGCAGCTTAAATTGCACGGGGGAGATATAAAGGTCAATTCTGTTATTGGGAAAATAGTGAGGATAACATTAACTGGCAATTGCCATGGGTGTCCCTCTGCTCAGATTACTACTGAGGAGATCGTAGAAAGTATATTAAAAGAAAAACTAGGAGATTCAATAGATAAGGTGATTCTAGTTAATCAAGTCGATGAGGAATTATTATCCTTTGCTAGAAAGATTTTAAATGGTGGTGAATAGGTGAAGGTAGGTATAAAATACTGTGGTGGCTGTAACTCAAGATTTGACCGTACTAGTATTGTAGACAAAATAAAATCTGATTATAAAGAATTTGAATTTAGTTATGCTATAGAGAGTGAGGAATATGACTTTATTATAGTGATAAATGGATGCCATATAGCATGTGCAGGACTACAGGATTTAAAGTCTAAAAGAGGTTTTTTAATTATTAGGGATGATGATTATAAGAATATAAGAGAAAAAATAGATCGGATGAAAGAATAAGCTAAAGCCAGAGAAGTGGTTCTCTGGCTTTAGCTATATTTCAATTTATATTTAACCCTTTATTTTATTCAGCTTTTTATCTCTTATTTTATAAATAATATCTGCTACATTATCTATTAATCTTATATCATGAGAGACAAATACGATGGTCCCCTGATATGCTATCATCATGGATTCTAATGCTTCAACACTCTGTGTATCAAGAAATGTGGAAGGCTCATCCATTAAAAGTATATTGTATTGTCCGGATAACATCTTAACAAGCATTACCTTAGTAAGTTCACCACCACTAAGCTGGCTTAATGACTTTCTAATATCCTGAATTTCAAATCCAATTTGTACCAGCATCGCAATTAACTCATGAGACTTATAATCTGAGTCGTGAGATAGAAATTGGAGTAAAGATTCATTGCTGGTTGACTTATAATTTTGTTGTTTAAAATATCCGATTTTGGCCTTTTTAGAAATTGTTAAACCTTCATCATTAGATAAAATCATTTTGAGAAAAGTTGTTTTGCCTGCACCATTATCACCAGTAATGGCTATTTTTTTGCCTAATGGAATGACAAATGATGCTTCATCAAAGAGATGCGTATTTCCTAGACTTTTACAAACATTTTCCCCCATGATTGGAAAGTCATTATATAATTTAACGGCTTCGCTTTGCCTGAAGGATATTTTGCTTTGTACTGACGGAGCATTTACTTCTTCCAAGTCTTCTAATCTTCTTTCCATACTTTTTGCTATCCTATTCATACTTTTTTCTTTACTTCCAATAGGTCTTTGACCGCTTAATCTACCATCTTGTTGAGTATTATTTTTTATTGGTTTTCCAACTTGCTTAGTTTGTAGCTTGTTTGCTTTATTCTTTATAGTTTCTATCGAGCGTATTAACCTTTGGCTTTCATTTACATATATATTATATTGTTTTTCTTGTTGTTTACGTTCAAACTCAATTTGATTCAAATAATCAGAGTAATTACCATAATACTCCAAAATCCCATTATCTTTAATTTCCCAAATCTTATGGACAGTGGAATCTAAGAAGTAACGATCATGGCTTACAATAACAAGTGCACCTGTATAGTAATTGAGTTGTTGAATTAAAAGTTCGACTCCCTCTTGATCTAAGTGGGAAGTAGGTTCATCTGCTAAGATACACACTGCCTGCTCTGAAAACGCTTTTGAAATTCTATAGCGTGTTTCTTCTCCACCACTCATAACAGTTGTACTTTTAGCATTAATTTGCCATAATGAAGTCCAGTAATTAGAGATACTAATGTTTTGATTTTGGTCTGAGAGAATTTGAGGGATCATTACAACATTTCCATTATGAATAACTTCACAGCCAGTTGGCTTTAGATTACCTGAAAGGATTCTAAGAAGAGATGTCTTACCTGAACCATTTCTTCCAATAAGTCCTATTCTTTCTCCTTCGTAAATAGTTAGCTCGGTTATATCAAGAATGTTTTTACCATTATATTCAAGATCAATATTTTTAACACGAATTGATTCGTACATAGTGCTGCCCCCTTAATATATGATTTGGAATAGCCAATTCAAATAATATTTATTGGGAGCTAAAAATGTATTATATATTAAGTTATAATTTTGTTGATGCTCACTATATTCATTCTTAGCCTCCTGTTTAAATGCCTAGCAACAGAAAGAGGCCATTCGATTTTCTTTCTATCGCTAGTGGATAGATAATCTCAATCTATTCATGTTAATCCTCCTTTATCAAGTATATTTATTTAAATATACTATACCTTAAACCATTGAAATATTCAAGTTAAGAAGCTATTTTGAAGGCTATAAATATAATATTATGTTCATTATAATAAAGTGATTATGGTATGTCATGGAATGGTTATAAGAACATTGACATATGTAGAAAAGATTTCGCCTGGTGAAATAATTGAGTGTGATTATGAAATGGGAAAAGTTTATGTACCTTATCCTTTCTTATAAAAAGTTCTAAGAAAAACAAAAATACAGGGAAAATGAATATAATAAAAAGTTTAGTTGTTGAAAATAAACAAGCATCGATTAAAGAAAGCTAAATAATAAGCCAAGGGGCTGCCCCTTGGCGCTTTTCTATTCTTCTAATAATGCAACTGCTCTGATTGGCGAACCTGTGCCGTCTCTAATTTTTAAAGGTAATCCAATATATAAAAACCTTTTATTTATCAATTTGTCTAAATTGCACAAATTCTCAGTATTGGTTATATGGTATTCTCCACAAACTAGATGGGCTGAAAAGTTTGTATCATCTGGAGTTAAATCTATTGCAGGAGCATCTACACCTATATTTACTACACCCTTTTCTGCTAGCCATTTTGCAGCTTCATAGCTTAATCCTGAATAATCAGTTTGGAACATATCTGTACCAAAGGTTCTATCATGATGACCAGTATATAGTAAAACAATATCGCCTGGTCGGATCTCCTGTCCAGAACGAGATAAGGCAGATTCCAAATCCTTTGGTTCGAAATAGTTCGGATATCTTATATGAGATAAATCAAGACATATGGCTGAGCCCCAGAAGTATTCTAAAGGCATATTGTCTATAGTTGGGCCTTCTGGATTAAACTCCCATACACCATCACTATGAGTGCCACCGTGTTCACTAATAAGTAGATTTCTTGCAGAAAATCCTAAGGTTTTACTTCCAGTAGCTTTCATATTTTCTTCATGTGTCATATTAGTCATTATAAATGTTTTCTGATGCATTGGGAAAACACTCATGCCTTGATAAATCTCTTGAGATAGGTCAATTAGTTTTAATGTCATTTAATTCCCTCCCCAATATTATTTAAATAATTTACTACATCATATAAATATATGTATATTATTTAGTCACTATTATAACTAGTTATTCAAAAAAAGATATATGGAAAATATACAAAAATATTATATAAAATATACAAAAGATTTGTCATAATAATTAATCTTAAGATGTATTTTTATAGTAAACTAACAAGGCATATTTTTAAACAATATGTTATTATTAGTACAAATTTAATTAAAAAGGGGAGAGCTAAGTATGTATGATATTATTGTGAAAAATGCAAGGATTCCTCAAGGCGACGATACTATAATAACTAATATTTTAGTTAAAGATGAAAAGATAGCTGGATTTTTAGATAATATTGAGGGCATAGCGGCAAAGGAAATAATTGATGCAGAAGGACATTTAACATTACCAGGTTGTATAGATTCACATACTCACTTTATGTATCAAGGATTTCCTCACAGAGAAAATTTCCTAACAGGTACAGCAGCTGCAGCTTCTGGTGGAGTAACTACAATTATTGATATGCCTTGCTGTTCTGTTCCATCAGTAAGAAGTGCAAAACAATTGCAATTGAAAGTTGATTTAATACAACCACAAGCATTAGTAGATTTTGCTTTATGGGGTGGAGTAACAGGTGAGGATGTAAGAGAAGGATGGCTTGATCATGTGCAAGAACAAGCTGATTATGGAGTTGTTGCCTTTAAGGCTTATATGACACCATCAGTTCCTACTTTCCCAAGAGTTACAGATCCAGAAATGTATGAAGCATTTAAAGCAGTAGCTAAAACTGGACTTCCAGTAGGAATCCATGCTGAAAATTATTCCATGTGCGATTATTATGTAAAGGAATTCCAAAAACAAGGTAGAATGGACGGACCAGCTTGGGCTGAAGCAAGGATGGAATTAGCAGAGAAAGTTGCAATTGAATTAGGTATATCTTTTGCAGAGGATGCAGGAGCTAGACTTCACATAGTTCATATGAGTACTGGAATAGGAGCAAAACTAGTAGGGGAAGCAAAGAAAAGAGGGTTAAACGTAACATCTGAATCTTGTCCTCACTATTTAACCTTAAATTATCAAGAATCTATGACAAAATATGGTGCTTTTGCTAAAATAGCTCCACCATTAAGAACTAAGAAAGATAATGAAGAGCAATGGGAAGGAATAAATAATGGTAGTATCGACTTTATAGCTACAGACCATGCTCCTTATGAAATAGAAAGTGAAAAAGCTAGAGAAGGAATGAACATATGGACAGCATTTCCAGGAATACCAGGTGTAGAAACAATGGTACCTATCATAGTTAGTGAAGGATACAATAAAGGAAGAATATCTCTAAGCAAATTAGTTGAAATATTATCAACTAATGCAGCAATACATTATGGATTATATCCAAAGAAGGGTGCTATGCACATAGGTTCAGATGCAGACTTTACAATAATCGACTTAGATAAGGAATGGGTTATTGAGCCTAAGAAGCAAGCTTCAATGTGCGGATATTCCCCACTTGAAGGAATGAAACTAAAAGGTAAAGTTGCAAAAACTATAGTACGTGGACATTTAGTATTCGAAGATATAGAAGAAAGTGTCCTAGCAGGATTAACAGACGAAGAATTGAAAACGATAGTTCATAATTTCCCAGAAGGAATAGATGAAAAATATGCTGACGAATTTAGTAAATATCCATACTTACACAGTGCAGAATATGAAAATAGCTATAGAATAAATCATCCAGAAGTAATAGATAAGCATATAAGAGAAATTAAAGGAATAAAGGCAAAACCAGGATTTGGTCAATTTATTAAGAGACAAAGCATACAAATTTTACCTAGAAAGATAACTTTCTAATAAAAAACGAAAAATAATAAAAAAATAGGGGGAGTTTTAACAATGCCAAGACATGCGATTTTAATAATAGATATGTTGAATGATTTTGCTAATCCAAAGGGAGCTTTATTTTGTGAGGGAACAGCAATAATAACTCCAAAGCTACAAGAGATTTTTAAATGGGTAAGAGAAAGAAATGCTGAAGGTAAAGATGACGTACAATTAGTTCATATTCAAGAGGCTCATAGAAAAAATGATGCAGACTTTAAAGTAAGACCAGTTCATGCAGTAGATGGAACTTGGGGATCAGATTTTGTTACTGAGTTAAAGCCTGAGGGAGATGAATATATAGTAAAGAAGAGAAGACATAGTGGATTTGCTTATACTGACTTAGACCTTTATTTAAGAGAAGAAAATATAGATACAGTTGTTGTAACCGGTACTTGGACTAATGTATGTGTAAGATCAACTGCTACAGATGCTTTAGCTAGGGCATATAAAGTTATTTCACTTACTGATGCTATTCACTCAAAGACTCAAGAAATGCATGAGAATGGTTTAAGAGACTTAAGTATATTCACAAAGTTGATGACTTTCGACGAATATAAAGAAGCTTGGGAAAAAGGTCTAGATCCATGGACAGGCGGAGGAGATCCAGAGAACAAAGTAAAATAATATATTTTTAGGCGGTCTTTGACCGCCTATAGGTACATATAAGGAGAGATAATATTGAAGATAGTGGTAGGAATATCAGGAGGAAGCGGATCAATATATGCAGTATCACT
>OGSB01000079.1_pt1 | contig 108028 bp, 108 predicted proteins | sample 1573741 | NCBI WGS metagenome assembly OGSB01 (sample SAMN03295824, study PRJEB24534) | human gut metagenome | isolation source: fecal sample 5 from infant 3 | host: Homo sapiens | place: USA: Pittsburgh, PA | collected 2014-07 | reverse complement strand
AATTTCCAAGGCAAAATAAATTAAATTTTTTCTTGACATTTAATAGCTGGTCTTATTTTTTATAATGTTATTTTTCTAACTTCTCAAATCAATTTAATCTAATTTTATTTAAAAAAATACCTCCGACATATCGGAGGTTAAAAAACCATTCATTTCTAAAATACTTTTTTGGATTATCGTATCTAGAAAGGTATGAAGCTACTTTCACATCTACTTCCTAGCACACACGATTCATCTCTTCTTTTTAGAATGATTTTTTGGGTTAGGTTTTCGTCAGACCTAACAAACTCTAGCCCTTTCAATCAAAGGGCGAAACTTTTACTTGTTGAGTTCTTTTACAGCTTTTAATGTGTTCGACCTTTTGAATTCCTAAACTGCTTATTTTTTTAACTCTATATATTATAATGTATAATTTTAAAATTATAACAAGTACTTGTCTTATAAAGTAAGTATTTTTTGATAAAGCTCTTTATTATTATAATTAATCCTATTTAAATATTTTTTCTTATCTGATATAGAAATAAAACTAATTGTTTCAAATTCCTTGACTTTATCGTTCATATATAAATACACTCTTTCCGTAAAAATATTTGAAACACAAATAAAGTTTTCAAATACTTCTAATATGACATATATTCTACCTTGATTTATTAAAAAATCTCCTACCTTATAAAAACTATCCTTTCTTATGCTATTAAATTCTAGTTTATTAAAAATTTCTTCTTCACACTTTGTTAGTTCTTTAAACATTTTTATCACCTTCCTATTGTCTTTTAATAATGTTCCATTCTTAACATTATAATGGCTTAAAAATAAATTATTCATAATAATCAACAAAAGAGCCTTTTCAGGCTCCTTATCTTAAACATTTAATCTTATAATAAATATATTTTTCTCTTCATTGTAAAGGTCTTTAGATATGACAGTTACTTGTATTGGTTGAACATGATTTTTATGTGTAACTACTAAAACTCTAGGTATAACTTCCTTTACCTTTTTATTTTCTACAACTTTAGTTATTGTAGAATAAGCTATGTCTTTTGGAATCTCTAGTTCTAAGTAATTATATTCTTTATACATACTCATTGTATCCGTTATGTCTATAATTAACTGTGTTCCATTTACCTCATACCCCTCTGAAAATACTTTCTTTCTTATAATAGTTCCATCTTCTTGTTTTAAGTTACTGTAAATCGAAACTTTCCTTGTATAGTAAAATAGAGGAATAAAAGGGACTAATGGTAATTTGGGTACAACTATTGTGATTAAAACTATAATTAATATCGTTACAATAATTTTAGGTATTGGGTCTAAATCTGGATCTGGATCTCGATCTGGATCTGGGTCTGGGTCTGGGTCTGGGTCTGGGTCTGGGTCTGGGTCTGGGTCTGGGTCTAGGTCTTTTGGTAAAGTTGATTTATCATCAGATTTATCTGGTATTTTAGAATCATTTGGATTATTAGGATTTATTGAATCTTCTGGTATATCTGGTTCTTCTGGATAATAGTATGTAAAATCAAATCCGTGAAGTAAGCCCCCACCTCTACCTACTGAAATTTGATACATACTTGGTGAATTGCCACTCTTTAAATCATAAAAAGTAATATGTGAATTTTTTAAATTCATTCTAACAGTTCCACCTTGAAATTTATCTTCACCATAAAAATTATCATCAATCACTTGGTTATCTATACTTTCACCAAACAAATCTAGTGTATAAGTTCCTAACTTTTCTAGATTTAAATTTGATTCAAATGTTATAGTAGGATTTAAGGAATCATTATATCCATAACTTCTTGCTAAGTTTATAATTCTATCTTTTTCCGTTCTATCCATCACCTCATAAAAATTTTTACCATAAATACGGACATGATTATTTAAACTTCCCTTTATTACCTTATAAGTAAAATCAGCTTCTTCATTTCTAACATTAAATATTTTACTTAATTTTCTTGTTTCTCCTTGTCCATTTACTTCAATATCTATTGTCAATTTATCTCCTTTAGGATATACAATGAAATAATGTGAATGAGATGAGCCTACTTCATCCTTAAATACAATTGAATTACCATTCTTATATTTACTAATATTAAATAAACTAAAATTATATTCATGTGTATCACTTGCTACTCCCAATTCTCCTATTTGCTCATTTTGATGACCTAAGCTCTTATCTCTTATATAACCTAATTCTTCTATTTCAACTTCTTCAGAAAAATTAATTGTTGTTACAAATGGTTTATCAATATCCAAATTTAAAATACTTTGTTGAATACTAATAAACACAGCTTGTCCTTTATATAAGTCTTCTGGAGATACGACATCTACACTAACAATATCTGAAAGATGTACATCAAATTTATCAGAAGTTATTTCTTTAGGATTTATTACTTTACCATCTGGAAACATTTCTCGTTTATGTGTTTTTAAGTTATGTACTGTTGCAAGAAAAACTGTACTTACTTCTGTTTCCATCTTTATTTTTTCTTTATCAGTTGCAAATACAGTAAGGCAACCATTTATAATAAATACACAAATTATTGATAATATAAATAATTTTTTATTATTATCCATTTTTTTATATCCTCCTTTTATGAATTTTTAATTTTTATATAAATTTCTTTTGCTAAATCTCCTATTACTACAAATAACTTCTTTAAAAATGTAACTACTATTTTTAAAAGATTTATTACAAAATTACTATATTTTAGGAATGCAGTATAAGGATTTCTTCCATTTATGTAAGCCATTATTAAATTAAGTGTTAAGCTTACCACCAATGAAACAGAGATAGCAATAAGTAATCTTTTACTTATATTCCAAAACGTTGATAGATTTGATCCATTTATTACTACCCCAGAGCGTTTAACGTATTCCTCTTTAATATCTAGCTCTCTTTCTTTTATTTTTCTTTCATAATCTTCTTTTTCTTTTTTTTCTCTTTCTTCTTTTAATTCTTCTTCTTTTTTTAATCTTTCTTCTCTTTCTTTCATTTTTAATTCATATTTTTCTTCTTTTCTTTTCTTTTTTTCTTCCTGAAGCTGAATTCTTTTCCTGACTTTTTCTTGTTTTTTGATAATTTTCAAATCTTCTTTTCTCTGTCTATCTCGCTCTTTGTTAAGATTCTCTACTTTAGCAAACTCTTCCTGTAGTCTTTTAAGCTCCTCTTGCTTACTCTTATCTTCTAAATCCATCTCTTTGTCTAATTTATCTTTCCTTATATTTAACTCTTCTTCAAGTTGTTTTAGCTGTTCATCAAGATTTTCATTACCCTCATCAATAATATTTTTCAGTTCTTCTTTCTCTTTATCATATTTCTTTTTAAATATTATCTTTTTAGTTTTAGATGTTTTTTCTACATTGTCATAATCTTTGATCTCTTCATTGTCCTCATTTAATAAACTATCTTTATACTCTTCTATATCTTTTCCAAATATTTTTTTGGGTTTAGTCGGTTTAGCGTTTTTAAATATGTCTTCTATGTCAAGATTATCATCTTCAATTTCTACATCTATGACCTTTTCTTCAACATCTTTAGACTTGTCCCTCTTTATAATTCCAAAAGGGTTTCGTATTTTATTATTTTCTTGTTGCTCAAATTCTTCTTGATTTTCTTTTTCTTTATCTTCTTCACTTTCAAATAATAATTCATCGTAATTGTCATCTTTTAGTCTAGGTAATAAATGAATTACATCTTTAATGGTACTTTGTTTATCAACTAATTTAGCGATTTCTTCTATTAATATATTTGTTCCCATCAGTATATCAAAAACAGAATATCCTACTAGCGTCGCCAATAGTTTGTCCCCTGGCTTTCTATTTTTAGCTATAAAAATTATTCTTGTATCAAAATGTTTTTTTATTAAATAGATAGTTTGAAGAATATCATCGTTACCTTTTAGTGACTCTCTAAGTATAACAACTGTTGGATTATTATTTTTTATCTTATCTAAAATATGTTCTCTTCCTTTGTGAATAATTACATCATCACAAACAATATGATTAGGATTATTTCTTTTTATTGCATCTTTTAATAATTCTTCTGCATCTTCCATTCCAATTCCAAGTAACACTTTTTCCATTGTTCTTCTCCTCCTTTTAACTTATTTTTTTATTGGTACTTTAATTTGTTGTTCTTTGTATGTTTCAATATCGTAATAAGGTCTAAAATCAGGTTCAAAATAGATTTTATAACCCCATTTGCCATTAAATTTTTTAATATTCTTCTCATAAAAAATAGGTGTGTCTGGTGTAATCTCTAAAATCTGATATTCAATATCTTCTACTAAGGATATTATTAAAAAGACTTTATGTATTTTAGATAATTCTTTTAGATGTTTAATTTTGTTATGTCTAAAATATAAGACTTTATCTTTTTTAACCCAATAACCTACTTCTTCTTTGACAAACTCTATTAAATAACCTTTTTTACTTTTGAAGTCAGGATGATTGGATATGATATTAGTGGTTTCTAAAATATCCTTTTTTTCTGTGCCTACAAATTCAAGTCCTGAATTATAAATTTCATTAAAATATCTTCTATTAAATTCCTCGAATACACGATTTATAATTAGATTTCTAGAAAACTCAAAGGAGGTTCTTTTATCTCGTCTATCAAGAGCCCACTCTGTATTAAAGAATTCATTATCTAAAGTTAATTCACTTTCTTCATTATCTATATTAATTTCCTTACTTGTTAAAATTTCATATTCTCTTCTGTTCAGAACTTCTTTACAAAATGTATGGAAGTCACTTTGAACATAATTACTTCTTTTCTTATACCTTTCTAATTCCTCCCTGTTTAATTTCTTATCCGTAGATAAGATAACAGGGTGCAAAAATATCACTCCTTTCTATAATGTTATTATATTAACTTTTTATAATTATAAGTTTTTTCAGCAAAATGATAATTTATATTAGTAAATAGTTGGTCTTATAGTGTCCTAAGCAGTATCCTTTCTTTTCCCTTTAAGGGGAAAAGGCCTGATAACAGAAACAAATGAAATTGCTTTAGAAGAATTTTTATTAGAATATATCTTCATTTGTCAAAGAAGAATGATTGAGTTTTGATGGATATGTTTTCAATCTTTACTCTTTGTTTTTTAGGTATCAAAAGCCCTACAGGGCTTTTTGAAATATTATTTCAGTATGTTTTGGAAGAAATATACCCAGAAGGTTAAACCACCGATTCCCATACTAGCAACTCCAGTTAAAAGAACTCCAGTAAGTGCTTGTGATCTTTTCGTTGGATTTCCTGCACTTACAGCTAGGTTCATAAAGTTCTTTATAAACATCAATACTAATGTTAAAGTTGCTAATCCCAAGAAACCAACTATAAATCCTCTATATTCGTATAGCAATATATTAAAAGATACTTTCCAATCGTTTGTAAGCATTATTCCATTTTCAATTATTCCACTAAATGTATCATAAAATATACTTAATAATAGTGTTATTCCACCTAATAATGCAGTTGCTATTCCACTAGTAATCATATCTGTCATAGCTTTTCGTCTTTCAATAGGGTGAGAAGGTAAGAATGATAATCTTAAAAAGATTATTATAAAAATCAAAAAAGCAGATAAAGTTCCAAAGGCTGTAGCATAAACTAGTATTTCTCGCCAATCATCCATAAATTTTTTAATAGCTTTTTTAAAATCTTCTTCATTTTTGTACCTAGTTAAATTTATTTTGTCATAATCTTCTTGTGTAATTAATCCTTTTTCCTTGTACTTTTCTAACTTACTATTACTTAAAACTTTAACTCCTTTCCCTATCTTGTCATGATATTTTTGAAGTTTTGCTTTTTTTATTGGAACGGCTTTTATAACTTCAACCGGTATTTCTTTATTCTCTTCTTTAATATCATCAGGGCTTGCATATACCAAAAGATTCATTGATGTGAATATTAAAATAATAATTAATATAATGTTTATAATTTCATACTTTGTCATTTAGTTAGTTCTCTTTTATTAAAGAAAACTCTTCACCTCCTTGTTTTTATTTATTGTAAAAATCCCCGAAATTTTATATTTAATTATCTTAATTGTTCATATATTAACTTTATAGAATTATAATAAATCATCTCTATTATTCAACTCTTTAATTAATTTTTCTTTATTAGATATGTATTCCCATTCGTCAATTTCAGGCATTAAAGTTAAATTATCTTCTTCAACTAAGATATCATCAAAGTAAAACCACTTGTCTTTTTTAAATCCTTCAATTATCATTGAATTACTGAAATCTGTAGATTTATGATCTAAATTAGTTATCATTTTTTTGTCCTCCTTCCTCTATTTGTGTTTTTACTGTATTGTAGAATTCCCATAATTTAAAATTTCCGATAGTTGTGTCCATTGTTGTTATTTGTTCTTTTAACATTCCAAATGCCTGTCTATGTCCTTCCATTTTGTTTTTTACCAAAATTAATCTATTGTATAATAGTTCTTTTCTATTTTGATTAAATGTATAGATATTAATGTGTAAATCCAGTACCCCTTCCCTGTTAATTAATTGATTAAGGAAGGTATGAATTATAAATATCTTTCTAAATATTAAAAATGGCTGTAATCCATTCTCTGTATTATCTAAGAAGCTTACATTTACTTTTATATTATTTAGATTTTTTCCATACACTAATTCTTTTCCTATTTCCATGTTATCAATAAAAATTGAATTTTTTTGTAGTATTCTAAAGGTGAAAGCTCTTTCTATTTCTTCTCCATCTACCTTGTCTAATAACCTGAAAGACAACTCGTTTTCTAATGCTTCTATTTTCCTTTTAAGTGCTTGTAGGTTTTTCTGTATTTCTTCTAGTTCTTTGTTTTTTTTATCTACAAGCTCATTGTCTTCTTTTTTTAATAAATCATTTCTTAATTTTTTTATACTTCTCTCATAGTAAGAAAAAAGTTCATATGAAATCTGATATTTCTCTAAATCATTGACCTTTGTAATATTTTCGTTGCTGATTTGTAGCTCTTTCATAATCCTATTTAAAGATGATAATATTTTACTATTGCTATCTTTTAAGTAGTTATTATTCATTTCTTTAAAATAATTTACTACTATGTTTTCTATATTGGTGAATTTAGATTTTTTATAGTCAGATAGATATTCTGAATGATATCTTGTTTTCTCTTTCTTAAGGACATTATAGAAATGGTCTTTAAATAGCTTAAAACTGCTCTCTCTGAGGTTATCCTTCATTTTTACATAAAGCATTTCTATTCTATTTATGTCATTTGATGATAAATTGAAGAATTCTTTTATTTCTTCTTTTTTAAAGCCTAGACTATTTAAGAATATAATTTGATCCCCCTCTTGATTGTTAAGGAACTTTTTATATTCTTTATTCTTGATGAATTGTTTTGTGATATATTCTTCTTTAAAATTATCATTTTCCTCTAGAAACGATTTGAGTACATTCTTCCAAGTGGTATCGAAAACTTCTTTTGAAAAATCTTTCAAATAATATCTTAACTCATAATCCATATTTTCTAATGACTGAAGGAATCTTATTCTAAAGGGAAGGTATCTTTTATCCTGCTGAACTATTTTATATTCTTGTATCCAAAATTTATAATAAATCTTATAAGCTTTTTCATTATAAGTCTTCATTTTTAATAAAAGATTCGTATCTTCTTTTAGAGATTTTAATTGCTTTAACTCATTAATTCTTTCTTCTTCTGTTTTTTGAATGAAATCCTTAAACCTAAAATTCTTAATAAATTGATTTAGGATATATATTTCAATCTTATTTTGACCTTGATTTAAAAACTCTACCTTTAAGTCATATAAAATATAGCTGTTTATCTGTTTAGCGATGATTGACCCTTTAATTTTATTAGAATAAATTTCCTTATCTCCGATTTTGACATTTGTATAGTTTTGATTAAAAGGTTCAAACTTTTGTATTGATTTATTTGTAAGGGCATATATTGTTCCTAACTTTTTTCTTTCATAAAATATATATCCTTCATCTCTTAATTTTCTTAATGTAGTATCAAATGAATCGTCTGATAAAAGATAGAAACATATATTTCTTAAATCTTCTTTAAAAATGTTTTCTAAGAAATATATTATCTTTAGAACTATTTCTTGTTTCTCTGTAAGCTCTTCAAATATTTTTAGATTCCAAATATTTTTTTGAAATTTTCTATTGTTATTGTATCGTTCTTTTAGATTTTCAATCATACGTTATCTCCTCCTTAGTTTTTGTATTTTATATATTTTAGACTTATCCAACCCAGTTATAACTGGTAAGTGAAAAAAGTTGGTTCGACCACTTGGGAGTTATATTCTTATTGTAAGTATGTGTAATGTTGTTAATACAACTTTAAAACTTTGTTTTGCATTTTATCCTCCTTTCGATGTTATAAATAAAAAAGGATGCTATTTTTTAATAGTGTCCTTTTTTTGCTCTTCCGTTATAATAGAAATGGAGGGGATTTTATGGACAAACTCTTTAAGGAAGAAATAAAAAATTATGATTTACTACAATTAGAAAATTGGATTAGAAGATGTAGAAATGAAATTAAAAAGGAAAATTATTTAAATAGTAATAGTCCTGATGAAGATTATAAAGAAGCCGTTTTAGATTTTGTAGAAGAATGGAAAAAGCACTATGAAGATAATGAAGATATTTATGAAAAGGATGATTTTCAAAAGGCAATTTTAGCGAATGGAATAAACTTAGATAGAATAGTTTTAATAATGAAAAATGGCGAACAATCAAACAAAGTTGATATAACTGAAAGCCTTTATAATTCTTATTTAGAAGATCAAGATATTAGTATATTTAAAAATATAATGGATGATTTTAAAGAAAAAAGATTAAATAAAATTGATGATTATTTTGAAATGATAGATGACTTATCAAAAGTAGATGATTACAAAATAAAGATAATTGAACTTATTAGAAGCAAGACTAAATATAATATACTTACCTATACAACAGTTATAGATAATGAGGAAATTTTCAAAATTGATAATGTTGATGAACTAATAGAAGCAATTATCTCATCAGAACTTGTTGAAGAACCTGCTACTTTTGAAATCCTTGAAAAAGAAGAACCCTTTTTAAATAGTATTTATGAATTTGATATAACAAAGCAAGTATTTTATGACTTTGAAAAATATGCTTATACTGAAGGTCTTTCTAATAAGCATTTTCAGAAAAAATTTTTTATTAATGTAGGACTTTATCTTTCTTTGAATCTTAAAATGTTTGAAAAGTTGTTAAATCTATTTGGCTATACGATAGAAAAAAGCAAGGTTGAAGAAGATCGGTTATTAAGTGAATTTGTATATCTAGGACTTGATAAGGAATATATAGATATTAGTATAGAGGCTAACAATCTTAGACCTCTAACAGCCCGACTAGCAGGTTATCAGAAAAGAAATATAAGTTATATTGATGAATTCCTAAAAAAATCATCTTATACAATTGATGAAATTAAAGAATTTAAATTCACTCTTCAATATGCTATAACTAAGTTAAGATCCTTTGTTGATAAAAAAGAAGAGTCTTGGAAAAAAGCTAACTATAAATATGAAAAATTAAAAAATAAATGTAAAAAAGAAAAAGATCAATTTTCTATTGTTGGTGATAAATTAGAGCTTTATGAATATAAAAACTATAAAGATGAAGATAGTTACAGAATTAAAATAAGTGAAAATAATAAAAGTATCTATAAGCTAAAAAATGAGCTTACTACAAGCGTGGCAGAAAAAGAAAAAAACAAAAATGATATTAAAGCTTTAATTAATGAAAATAAAGAACTTACAAAAATGGCTAATAATATAAAAGCTGAATTCTTGGAACTTAAAAAGTTCAGAAATGAACAATTACGAAAACTTGAAAGAACTGAAAAAAGTATTAATAATACTAAAAGTAAGTTAGATAAACTTTCTAGTGAAAAATATAAATCAATTGATATTTTTAATACACATATTGAGAAGTATAATAATTTCACTTTGGATGAAGTAAAAAATCTATTAGATGAACTTAAATCTTTATACAATAAAGATTATTTACCAAAATAAAAGAGGCTATATATAGCCTCCCAGACTGTAGACAAAGCCAATTATTAAAATAATCAATACTATATTTTTATCCTTACTTATGGTATTCTTTAATAAATTTGAAGTTGTAGAACAAAATTATTTATATAACCGAAACTATGTCTACCAATATATTGCTGTAGATATATTAAATATGGAGGGGTAATAATGAAATTTTGGACAATTCAGTCCCAAGAAGTATTAGAAATAATAGAAAAAGAAGATGTATATCATCCTAAGTTTACTATGAGTCAATATTCCAAACAATATTATGAGTTATACAATTTCATGTTGAAGTCATTTAACAATATTAATAACCTTAATTGTGAGGGACTAATCTTTTCATTTTGTATAAGTAACAAAGATGTGATTTATCCAATAGCGAATATAGAAGGCTTTAGGTATTTCATAAATATGAATAAAGATAAAATTACCTATTTATGGGATACCTTTATAAAAAATAATTGTAAAATCTTGGAATTAGAAATGAATTTGGTGTTTAATGATTTAGCACTGTCATTTAATGATTTTCAATATATTATGCCAAGTCCAGTTAATAAATTGTTATTTGATCCAGTTGAATATCAAACTAATTGTGAGTTGATTTTATCGAATATTGAAAAAGGAATTATAATGAGTTCGGGTAAGAATTATGATTTGATTCAATCACACCTGCCTTATATAAAAAAGTTGGATATAAAAAATGTCTATGAATTATTTAGCTTGGATTAGCTTTCAATTAATATTTATTTTATAATGTAAATGAATTGATTGGCTATATGATGAAGTAAACAGAGTGAGCATAATATTAAACTCAAGAGAGCCCAATTTGTTGAGATGAGCACAACTTCCAATTTAATATCATAGATTTACTAAAGGCACGGGGATCCCCGTGCCTTTAATCTGTATAAATATTCTATTTTTACATAATCCAAAATTAAAAATTAATTTGTCTACAGTCTGGGAGGCTATATATTGCCTCCTTATTTACCTAGAGAGTTTGATACACTCTGATTTCAAAATTTTAATTAACTCTTCATTTGTTTCTTGCTTAATTCCTTCTTGAAGTTGTTTTAGGCATTCACTAATCGTATATATATGGTAACAATTAATCCTTTTATTTACAATTGAAGCGGTTATTACAGTTTTTATCTTGCCTATTTTATATATCCCTGTAACAGATCCTTTTTGATTTTCTAAATAGTATTCGTTTGCTTCTATCATCTTCTCTGTAGCATGTCCATAATCACCATTTCCAAGTTTTTTAAGCTTTTTTATCATTTGAGCCTTATTGATATTCTTTTTACTTACCTCCTCTGAATAAACAATTGGAATAATCTTAAAACCTTTACCTATTAAATCCTTTACTGTTTTTTTCATAATTAAAAACCTCCTAATATTTAATTTTTAAAGTTCAACCATAACTTTAAATATATATTAGTAGATTTATTTATTTCATCTTCCATTAGAACGGAATTATTAATCATAAAAAAAGAGCCGTATGGCTCTTTATTGTTTTATCCAGGTTCCTGCTTCTTGTTCTCCTGTTGTTATATAAGTTGCTGATGTCTTAGCTTCATTATTATATATATTGTAAAAGTTTTCTCCGAAAGTATATTCGAATAGTTCAACATTACTACCTATTGTAATAGATGTTATTTGATTTTGTCTAAAAGCAGATTGTCCTATACTTTTCAAACTATTTGGTAATATTACATTTGTCAATTTATTATTATAAAAAGCTTGAACTCCTATGTTTGTAATATTATTCCCAAGTGTTAATAGTTCTAAGTTATTACTATCAAAAGCAAAATCTCCTATATTTGTAACCTTGTTTCCTATTCTTACTGTTTCTAACAAATTATCTCTAAAAGAGCTTTCTCTTATGCTTATGACATTCTCTGAAATATTAAGTGTTGTCAGTTTATTTCCTTCAAAAGCATAAATACCTATATCTATAACAGTACTTGGAAGTTTGATAGATGTTAGCTCTTTTCTCCTAAAAGAAAAATCTCCAATTTTAATAACAGGCTTGTCTTCTATTTTCGCTGGAATAACTACATCTTTTTTACTTCCATGATAATTGGTTATTTCGATTTCATTACCAACTACCATATAAGCAAAATCAGATGGATCATTTTCTACTACCTCAGCACTTGCTATATTATCTAAATAATATACTTCAGCTTTGTTATTTACATAAAATTTACCTTTTAATTTTGATTTGATAAAATTATTATGTATTTCCTTAAATGTTCCTGAGAGAACATTATCAACAGATACTGACCCCTTAACACTATATAATTTTCCTTCTGTTTGTGCTGTTTCAAGTATAATAAGTTCAGTATCAAGGAACTCATTAGGGAGTCTATCATCATTCTTTATTAAGTACTCCTCAATCTTGTTTTCTAAAACTCTTATGTCATTTAAAATATTAGTTTTTTTTGCTTCCTGAGTATAACCTATCAATTTTGGTGTTGCTATTAATACTAAAATACCTATTACTGCAATTACTACAATTAATTCAACTAATGTAAATCCTCTTTTGTTCATAAAAAATCATCCTCCTCATTTTTTTGTTTTTTAAAATGTTAATATCATAACTTTATAATGTATAATATAGATTTAAGGTTAAAATATTCAAAAAGTTTGGCTTTACTAAGTCTTATAAAAAAACTCCTAGCTGTTATTAGCTAAGAGTTCTCTCTTATGGAATGAATAAATTATTGTCATAATCTTGAAACAATCTATCCATTGCATAGTAATATTCATCTTCTTTTTCCTTTGATATAAAATCTAAAAATTCTATTTCATCTTTATTTAATTCTTTTTCCATTTTAATTTCCTCCCTATTATATAAGATTTTTTTCTTTAAAAGAAATATATCTGTTATCTCCAATTATTATATGATCTAACACTTTTATCCCAATTAAATTTCCAGCATCAATTAAACGATTAGTTATATTGATATCCTCATTGCTTGGCGTTGGATCTCCACTTGGATGATTATGTGTTAAAATTATTGCATTTGCACTATTTAACAAAGCACTTTTAAAAACGTCCCTTGGATGAACAATTGAGGCATTTAATGTCCCAATTGAAATAGTTTCTACCTTGGTAATCTGATTTTTAGTGTCTAAAATCAAAATCCTAAATTCTTCTTTCTGTAAAAACTTCATTTCATCCATCAACAAATTTGAAACTTCTTCTGGAGCTGTTATCTTTTTAATAATTTGTCTATTTTCCTTGCTAAATCTAATTGCCATATTGAAAAATGCTTCTAATTTAAGTTTCTGGAGTCTTGTTACATTTAACGCTGGCAATTCTTCCTTTAGCTCTCTTAAAGAATTAAATCTTATTAAAATATCTTCCTTAATGCCTGTTATTAAAGATAAGGCTTCCGTATCAAATAAGGAACCTATTCCGTATTGCTCAGCCCTCTCTTTAATACTATCCTTTTTAATTTCTTTTTCCTCGATTAATTTTAATTGACCTAACATTCTTATTCCTCCCTTTTCGTTTTCAAAAAACAAAAAAAGATAATAAGTATCAGAAATCTTGACCTCTTTAGTTCCTATTCCTAAGAAGTTCTAACCTTTTAAAGAATTCCGACCTTTTTATCTCTTACCTTTGTTTTTTTATCTTCTTGTACTATACTGAAGGAATGGTGTTTTTATAAGAAATATTAGGTTTAGCTAAACATTTCCACAAAAAAATAGCCCATTTTTCAGGACTATTTTTTACTGTTTTAATATTCATCTGGCAACAATATTAGCGTGGAAGATCTATCAGCTTCAGTTATCACCCATATTTGAGTTTTTCTTAACTTATAAGAACTTATTATTCTATAACCTTTTTTAAGGGCAATTTCATTTGATATTTTATCTTCTTCATGCACATCACCCCAATCACCACTTGAATGTCTAATTAACACTTCATACAATTCTAAAGAAAAATCTTGCCCAAAAATGTCAGCAATACCTCTTGTAATTAAAATTCTTCCTAATTTAAATTTTTGCATATATAACTTGTCCTTTCTATTTGTTTTATCTTACATATCCATAATTACATATGAAAATAATATGCTTTCCATTAAAACAGAATATTGTTTTTAGATAAAAGAAAAGACCTAGGGTAGGTCTTTCTTATTAAATACCATATTCACTTTTAAGATTAGATAGCTCTTCTCCTAACTTGTATGTGATTTCCTCATCAATTTCTTTATATATTGTTTTAAATTTTTCATAATTATCCTTTATAAATATAAAGCTATTTATAGTTTTAGTGTCATCTTTATCCAACTCTTGAAGTATATCTTCTATTTCAAATTTATCAGAAAATTCGTAATCACCAAAACTCATGTAATGATAGCAAATTTTAAAGGTTTCGTTTGTTAATTCAAAGCTTAAATCTAAGTCATGACAATATATAAGATCTTTTTGGTATTGATTTGGATATTGGATCTGATATTCACACTTTATCAATTCTAATTCATTAACATTATTTTTCTCTAAAGTTTTATTTACTATGTCTTTATCATTAACTTCTAATGATATTTCTGCTAAATCATCATAAAAAAGTCTTTCTTGATATTCTTGATATTCTTCACTATCCATTAAATTATTATTTAGTTCTCTAAGGTTTTCTAATACTTCTTCTCTTATCTTATCCTCACCCATTTCATCATAATAATCACCACGTTCTTTTAATTCAAATTCAAAAGTATCAGAATTAACTCCTCCTCCAAAACTATTGAAGATTAAATAATCAACATATCTAAACTCTATACTGTCTATATAATCCCAAGTGAAGTTATTAAATATTTTTCTTACCTCTTTTACATTAATGTCAATTGTTTTCATAAAACATTCCTCCTTATTTTCGTTTAGTTTTTATTTTTATCTATAACGCTCTGAAAAAAGGAGTATTTCACCTTCTATAAGTCCTCTCCTAAAGAATTCTTTACAGAGAAAATCTAGCCTATTGCAAATTCCGACCATTTTTTTAGATTTCCCACCTTTTGATTTCTTTAAGAGAGCTTTTTCAATGACTTATCACGAAAGCTACTCTACGCCTTTTGTTTTCTTACCTTTATTATTCGTTATATTTTATAATAGATTGCAAAACATAAATTATTCCATAAAGTATGTTCTAAGAGAGAAATTAAATCAATTCAATATCATCTGGATGAAAGGCAAACCAAGGGGCATAAATAATAAATTGTATAAGACATAATTTTAAAGCTATTAGACTAATGTCTTGAAAATAAGCCTTTAGATGATAATTAGAAGCTGGTAATAATAGTGCTCCACAGCCTACACATCCATCATATATTGTTTTATCTTTTTCTTGCTTGTTGTTCATAAGCTTATATGTTAGCTGGGCAAGGTCAAATGGTGTTGAATAATACCCAGTTGATTTTCTTGATCCTCTACTAGAGCATTCTTCTAAGATGATTGAAAAATAGTCAAAAGGATTATCTTGTAAAAAGAATATATCAAAGTTTTCATAATAATGTTTATTTAATTCTTTAGGGATGTCCAGTTGATCGCCTTGTCCAAAGCCCCATAAAAGCCAATCTGCAAAATTATTGATATTAGCTTCAGGGTGTTTTAGGCATTTTCTTAGCATATCAAGTGTAATTTGAACTCTTTTATCACCTATTGATGAAAATTCAATTTGAGGAATGCTTCCTGATCCTTTTGTAGTTTTCTTAGCAAGTATCTTGTGCCAATAGCCCCACCTTCCCCAAAGCAAATTATCGTAGGCAAATAAATAGGGATATATAAAACCTTTCTTTTTATAAGTTTCCTCGTGACCTTGAACTTTTAAGTCCATCTCTACTATATAACTCTCTACATCCTGAAGTAGCTTTAAACCCTCCTCAGCTGAAATATCTTCCACTCGGTGCATATCAATTGCTTCTTTTTTCATTTAAGAAACCTCCTAATATTTAATTTTCAAAGAACTAAATGCTTTGATATTTATCATATTAGTAGATTTCAAAAATTCGTTTTCCATTAAAACAGAATAATTGTATATTCTCTTCAATGCATTATAGAAAAATGAAAAATTGCTCTCTCTACAAAATCAAAGAAAAAAAATTGAAGCATTTTATCAATATTTCAATTTACTCTCTTTGACATTTGGAAGATAGTTAATATAAATCATAACAAAATCAATTTCAAATGTGTTTTGATATCATTGGGGTGAAGTTTTTCATACTCTATTTAGATTTATTTAACTTAAAGAAAAACGAGGGGGTTTCCCCCTTCTTGAAAATATTGCTTTAACTTTTCAATGTTTATCAAACAAAAAATAAAAACTGTAATTACAGTTTCTATTAATCAAATTCTATTGATTAAATATCTTTTCAAACCATTATATTAACATTCTCTTTACATAATAAAGAAGTTTTTATTTCTTCTGAAAGATCAATGTTTGATTGATGTTCAGTTAATTAGTATTTTATTAAATATATTGCTATTTTTGGGTAGAGCACGGCTAGGTACCCCTATTTTTAAGTCAAAAAATAAAAAGTATTTTTTGTTAATCCAATAGCCTTTTAGAAGAATTATTATACTATTAGAAAACTTAAAATAGACACAATCTATACACCCCCACCTAGAAACTCAGACAATAAGAACTATTTCATCTTACTATCCTGCTCCCGATTTATTATGCTACTTGCCTGACGAGTGTTGCACGGGTCGAAGATCCTCCATATCCTCTTTTGATCAGGTACTCAATAATTGAATTTCACATAATAAACACTTAGTGATACAACGGTCGATACTTACCAATTAGTTTTAACTCTGCAACTTATATCTATTGATATAATTACCAGTTTCACCTAGATAGGAAACATACCACTAAAACCTATCCGATATGGCTTTCTCACTTTATAACTATTCTATTGAATAAAATAGTCTATTGGGCTTTGCCCTACTCTACCTCTACTTAAAATTTAAACTATTATTTTAGTTCTTTAATACATTTTCAATGGCACATATATTAGTGTGGTTCGTCCCAAAAATGTATTTTCTATATTAAGTTGTCTTGTAATGCATCAGAGGCTAACCTACATTACAAACCTATATTTTTACCTAAAATATTTTTAGGTGCATCTTCAATACATATAGGATTTTAGTTGTTTTTTGCAAAATAAAAAGTGCTATTTAGTCGTTAAACCAATAGCACTTGTATATCAAATAAGAACATTTTTTGTAATAATTCACTAAAACATATATATAATATATATTATAATGATGTTTCAGTAAGTGGTTGTTCTTGTAGGTCTGATACAAGGCAATCGGTTATAGGTTCTGGTAAAACCTATAGCGACTGGAACATTTTTTATTTGTTTTTAGTATCTTATTTTCTTTTAACATATTTTATAACAAAAAAACAAATATTTTTAGTCTAAAAGTGTTTGACTAAGTTTTAAAGAAGAAGCGATTGCTTCTTCTTTAATTTAATCTTTTATTGCTTTTGGAAGAACTATTAAAGATGATAGCAATAATATTAATAATAAGACACTTATAACATTGAAGTTTCGAATAAATAAGGCTTGTATAACGTCTAAATCAAAGTTTATGGCATTATCTATACTGTTCATCATATTATCTCCTAAATCCCTTATACAGTCGTTTAAAGCCTTTGTATTGCTATCTAAAGCCTTGCCATTACTTATCTTTTGCATTTTGACAGTTCCCCTTAAACTAATATTAATGTCATCTATAAACTCATTTATAAAATTAGCTGATATTTTAACAGTAGAAGACATTAATATAGAAATAATTAAGATTGAAAATAATATTTTTTTCATAAACACTCTCCTCCTTGTATTTGTTTTTTAGTTTCTCTTTTCCCTTTATAATTCTAGACAAACAAAAAAAGGAGTATTTCACCTTCAGCTCCTACCCATAAAAATCCATAACAGTTAAAAATCCTATCTTTAAAACTTCCTTCCATTATGAATTCCAATGAGAGAACTGTAAAGTTACTCTACTCCTTTTATTTTCCGATCTTTTTTATTTATCTTTATTATGATTATATGCCTATATTTATAAAATATAAGATATTTTATAAAGTTTTTATAATAATCTTATAGTTTTTTAAATTTATGAACATATATAATAATTATCATTCCGTTTTAATGGAAGTGTATATTTTATTAATTGTTATCTTTTCATTATTAAACAATGAAAGGAAGATAGTAATGAAAAAAATTACATTAAAACAAGCAATAGAAGAATTTCCGATATACTTAAATATAAAAGGAATAACAAAATCAAGTGCAAAAGCCTATTTAGGTGATTTGAAAATATTTAAGAATTTTATGAAAGATAATTATCCTAGTGTCGTTTATATAGATACAATAAGAAATTTTCATATAATTTCATATAGAAACTTCCTTGTTGAAAAAATGGAAAATAGGGAATATAAAAAAAGCACTGTAGATCGTAAATTTGATAGTATCAAAGTCTTTTTTGATTACTTAGAATTTTACAATTATATTAAAAAAAACTTTGTAAAGAACTTCACCTTTCAAAGGTGTAGAAATATAACATATTCAGAAACAAAAGAAATAAACATTCCAAATTATTTAGATGAAGAAGAGCTTAAAATGATAATAGATGCTGTAAAAAAAGACAGAACTGCAAACAAGTTAAGAGATCTGGCAATCCTAGAACTGTTAAGAACAACAGGATGCAGACGAAGTAGTGTTTTAGATTTAGAATGGAAGGATATTAATTTTAGCAAAAAAGAAATATTAATAAAACATCAAAAAACTAAGAACTGGTCTAATGTTCCCCTAGCTCGAAGTTTAGAACAAGCATTAATTGATTATAAATTTTCACTGACAGAACACACCCCTAATGTTTTCAACATAAAGAAAGATGCTTATAATGATTTAATTAATAAGTACGTTGAAAAATCAGGTCTTAAAAAAGACTTTAAAATAACTGGACATACATTCAGACATAGTTTCATAACTTTTCTTGTAAAGAAAGATGTTCCTCTTGATAAAATAGCAAAATACACTGGTCATAAGGATTTAAGGTCTTTAAATATTTATACTCATCTTGTTCCTACAGATTTAGATGATGTAGCTAGTTTATTTGGTTAATAAGAAAACTCCCTATGAAGGGAGTTTTTATTTATTATAACATTTATTTTTCAGTTGCTTTTCTATTAGTCTTTAGTTATAATCAGTACAAAGGTTTCAAGCTTGATGGGATATATAGTACCTCAATTTCATAACACGGTTTTTTACACCAGACTATAAGTCAATTTTCTTTTGGTCAAAAAATGACGAAAACCCAGCAAAATGCTAGGTTTCCGATTTACTAAAACGAGTAAATCATATAAGCCGTGTTCTGTTTAAATGGTCATCTATCTAAGACCTATCGTTACCGATAGGTTCCTGCGACCTACCATTGGAACGGCAGCGGGCTACCACCTTTTATGTTCCTTTTTGGTCTTGCTCCAGATGGGGTTTACAGAGCCATTTAGTCACCTAAATGCTGGTGAGCTCTTACCTCGCCTTTCCACCCTTACCAGATAATCTCCATGGATTATTTCACTACAGTCCAAGCAAATGCCGAGAAAGAGTTCTGGCGGTATATCTCTGTTGCACTATCCTTAGGGTCACCCCCACTGGACGTTATCCAGCATCCTGCCCTATGGAGCACGGACTTTCCTCATGTGTTACCACACGCGACCATCCAACTTACTCGTATATAATATACCACAAATCGTCAAAATGTGCAAAGGATATATTTTCTATGGTTTACATAATATTCTACCACAGCATTCACAATAAATCAGTTCCTTTTGGTTATTCAATCTATCTATTAAAACTGTAGGGATTAGCATATTACAACCAGAACATATTGTATCTTTCACTTCAGCCATTCCTGTTCCTTTATTCTTTCTGATCATATTATATTTGTTTAATAGATTTACGTCAATTTTACTTTCTAATGCTATAATTTCATCTTCTTCCGACTTAATCTTATCTTTTAGACCTTCTTCTAAATCTTTATATTTACTTTTCAACTCATTATTTTTATTTTTAATATCTTCAAGAAACCTTTCGATGACTAACAGTTCTTCATCTATATTTTCTACTTCATCCATAAACTCTATTATTTCGGTTTCTGTATCACTGATTATCTCCTTTAGTTTATCCTTTTCATCATTTAAGTATTCAAGCTGTTTTAAATCAGTTATTTGTCCTTTATATAAGTTATTTTCTATTTCTTCAATCTTGAAATTATAATCTTTTAACCTTGTATTTGATTGTTTTAATCTATCTTTAATCTTTTCTTGGCTGGATTTAAGCCTTGAAAGCTTCTCTTCAGTATCTAGTATCTTTTCTTCGGTTTTGTTAACCATTGAATCATTTTTTAAATTGAATAATTCCTTTTGATATACTTTAAGTGAATTATGGTGCTCCTCTAAATTCCTCAATAAATCTAGTTGTTCCATATTCTCACTCCCTTAAGGTTAATATATTTTATATAATGGACTTGGCCTTTCCCATATTTCTACATAAATATTGCAATTTTTTTCTTTCTCTAAATATTCTTTTATAACAGGCAATATAACCTTTTCTGTATGATAATGCCCTGCATCTATAATAGTAAGTCCTAGTTCAGCACCTAGTTGTGCATCGTGATATTTTATATCCCCTGTTATATAAATACATGCCTTTTGTTTATATGCATCATAGATAAATTCTGATCCACTACCCCCACAAATGGCAACTCTATTAATCTTTCTTTCTTGATTACCGTATACTATCAAGCTATCTGTGTTTAGTTTTTCTTTAATCTGTTTTATATAATCTACTAACTCAATTTCCTTTATATCACCTACCTTTCCATATCCATATGATGATTCAAAGTCTAGGTTGCTCAGCTTTAATGCCGTAGGATTGCAGAGTTCTAAGAGCTTTGCCAACTCATCATTAACTCCATTTTCAGCTTGATCTAGATTTGTATGAGCATTATATATTACTATTTCATTCCTGATTAAATCATGTATAAGCTTTCCCTTATAGTTCGATGTAGTTATACTGCTAATTGGCTTAAATATAAGTGGATGATGAGTTATTATCATATCGAAGTCTTCTTTTACTGCTTTTTCATAAACTTCCATGTCCAAATCTAAAGCAACTAAGATTCTATTTACTTCTTTATTCTCATCGCCTATTTGAAAGCCAGTATTATCCCAATGATCTATTAGTATCGGCAATGCCCAATCATTCATTAACTCTATTATTTCTTTAGCCTTCAATCTTCCTTAGAACCTCCTCATATTCCTTTATAGTTTTCTCTAAGATTAGGTATCTTTCTTTAGATTTTTCTGTATCTATACCTTCTATTTCCTTTAAAATTTTTTTAGCTGCAATCATCTTAACTTCTATATATTCTTTTAATAAGGGATGCTTATTTTGTATTAAAATTGGACTAATCTCATAATAGATTTCCTTTTCTATAAATGTTTTACCTTTTTTTGCATGGATTATTTCATAATATTTATTTTCTTCTTTTACCAACTCTTCTTTTATAATTTCAAAATTATTTTCTATTAGATATTGTCTTAATTCTTTAGCAGCTACCATAGGCTGCAATATAAAATCAATTATAGAATTTGATATTTCCTTATGTTTTTCAAGGATATCCCTAATAAGTAAACCTCCCATTCCTGCAATAATTACAGTATCTACCTCATAGGGTTTAATTACCTCTAGTCCATCTCCTAATCTGCTATCAATTTTATCTTCAAATCCTAATTCCTTTACATATTCTATTATTTTATCTAATGAACCCTTAGATATATCTGTCCCTATCACTTTTTTAGATATCTTATTTTCTATTAAATATGCTGGTATATATCCATGATCTGTGCCTATATCAGCTACTATGGAATTTTTAGGTACTAGATTTGCTAGGGTTAGTAATCTTTCTGATAATTTCATCTCTTATTTCTTCCTTTCCAAAAAGTATAATTAAAGATTCGCTTAAGCGAATCTTTATTATTCTAGAAAATCCTTCAATTTTTTAGATCTACTTGGATGACGCAACTTTCTTAAAGCCTTAGCTTCTATTTGTCTAATTCTTTCTCTTGTAACTTCAAACTCTTTACCAACTTCTTCAAGGGTTCTAGCTCTACCATCATCTAAACCAAATCTAAGCCTCAATACTTTTTGCTCCCGAGGTGTCAAAGTATCTAATACATCAATCAATTGTTCCCTAAGCATTGTAAATGTAGCTGCTTCTGCAGGAGCTAGTACCTCATCATCAGGTATGAAGTCTCCTAAATGACTATCTTCTTCTTCACCAATAGGAGTTTCTAAAGAAACTGGTTCCTGTGCTATTTTCATTATTTCTCTAACCTTTTCCACTTCCATACCCATTTCTTTACCTATTTCTTCTGGACTAGGATCTCTTCCTAGTTCTTGCACTAGTTGTCTTTGTACTCTAACTAATTTATTGATTGTTTCAACCATATGAACAGGTATCCTAATAGTTCTAGCTTGATCTGCTATAGCTCTTGTAATTGCTTGACGAATCCACCATGTTGCATAGGTACTAAACTTAAATCCTTTTTTATAATCGAATTTTTCTACTGCCTTCATAAGTCCTAGATTGCCCTCTTGGATCAAATCTAGGAAAAGCATACCTCTACCTACATATCTCTTTGCAATGCTAACTACTAGCCTAAGATTAGCCTCTGCAAGTTGTTTTTTTGCTTCTTCATCACCTTCTTGCATCCTCTTAGCTAATTCAATCTCTTCATCTCCTGTTAATAAAGGTATTTTACCAATTTCCTTCAGATACATCCTAACTGGGTCATCTACATTGATGCCTTTTGGTACTGATAAATCTTCTTTTATATCTACTTCATCTAAATCTTCCTTATCAATATCATCATCCATATCGTCATCAATGTCATCTTTTTCTAGCAACAAGCTATCTTCTTTATCTCCTACTACTTCAATTCCCATACTTTCCAAACTCTGATAAACCTCTTCTATCTGGTCTGCATCTAAAGATATCTCCTCTAAACTATCTATTAATTCACTATATGTTAATATCCCTTCCTTTTTTCCCTTAGCGATCAATTTCTTAACTGCTTCTATTCTCGCCATATTTGTTTTTTCATTGTCTTTATTTAATTCGTCCAACTGGTTTACCTCCCTTCCTCATATCTCATGAGGTTTAGTTCTTTGTTTAAATTAGTTAGTTCTATACACAGCTTAAGAAATCGTTCATCCTCGTTAGAATTCCTGACACTCTTTCTTTCTAATTCTTCAATCTCTTTTTTTATATTATTTCTCTTAGTTTCTAGTTTGTTAATTTTTAATGTGGTTATTAGATCTTTTATCATCTGATCTATATTCTCAGGCAGAAAGTTTATTGGTCTTTCGAAGATCAAGCTAAGTAATCCAGTATCAATACCTGGTAACTCTTTTACCCTTTTATATAATAAGTCTTCATCCAGATCTTCAGCTTTCTGGTATAATTCTATCATTATCTTCAAGATTTCTCTACATTCTAAATTCTCATATTCATCCAAAGAAACCTCCCTGATTAGTATATCAAAATACTCTTTATCAAAAATCATTAATTTTATTAAGTCAATCTCAGCAATAAGACTTGCTGATGGTAATATTGTTCTAACTGGAGAAATAGTAAGCTTCTCTTTAAAATTTTTATTTTCTACACCTTTTATATTATTGCCAAATACTTCTTTCTGTATTGCTTCTTTTGAAATATTCATTTCAGCAGCAATTTTGTTTATATATACATCCTTTTCTATTGGAGACTTTAGTTCTTTTATTATTTTGGCTATTTCAATTGTAAATTTTATTTTGCCTTCTGCCTCGTTAATATTATATTTTTGTTTATTAACATGTATTCTAAAATCTATATAGTTGAGAGCTTCGTTTAATCTATTTTCAAATTTTTCTATAGTATTCTCCTTTAAAAAATCATCTGGATCTTTAAATTTCCCTAGTGTTACTACCTTAGGTTCGATTCCTTCTTTCAAGAGTATTTGAATCGCCTTATTTGTAGCATTAATTCCCGCTTGATCTGAATCATAACAGATATACACATTTTCCCCATACCTTTTTAGCAGCTTTGCTTGTCTTTCAGTTAAAGCTGTTCCAAGGCTTGCTACTGCGTAATTAATCCCCTTACTAAACAATGAAATTACATCCATATATCCTTCTACTAATATGATCCTCTTTCTATCTGAAAGTTTATTGACCAAGTTCAATCCATAGAGATGATTTCCTTTATTGAATATAAAAGTTTCCTGAGAGTTTAAATATTTTGGCATCGAATTGTCTAAAACTCTTCCACCAAATCCAATAACTCTTCCTTTAGTGTCAATTATAGGAAACATAATCCTATTTCGAAACTTATCATAATATTCATCACTATTGTTTTTTTTACCAATTAGCCCTAGTTTCTCTATTTCTTCATTTTTATATCCTTTATCCTGAAGATACTTATGCAAAGAATTCCATTTATTTAGAGAATAGCCTAAACCGAATTGTTTTATAACTTTGTTGTTTATTTTTCTTTGATATAGATAGGATAACGGAATTTTCTCTTTAGTTAAATTGCTGAAAAAAAATCTAGCAGCTTCTCTATTAATATCATAACCCCTATCTCTGTCTTGATATAGCTTTTCATTTCTAGGAGTTTCTTCTTCCACAGTAATTCCCAATTTATCAGCTAAAAACTTAACTGCTTCAGGGAACGTTAAGTTTTCTTTTTTCATTATAAAAGCCAAAGCATCTCCTCCCTCTCCACAGCCAAAACAATGAAAAAATTGCTTTGTATCTGAAACTGTAAAAGAAGGTGTCTTCTCATTATGAAAAGGACATAATCCTACATAATTTCCACCTGATTTTTTCAGTGGAATATAGTCTGAAATAATATCAACTATATTTGCAGCATCTCGTACCTTTTCAATTGTTTCATCATTTATATAACCCGTCATATTATCACCTGAATATCTCACCTACCAAAATTTATTTATTATAATATTTTTTCACTATAAGATATATTCGACATAAATATCAAAAATCCTTCTTTTTTTTAATATTTTTGCCAAGGTTTTGGTATAAAAATATTATTAAAGAGATTTACTGCATATCTATCTGTTGTTCCTGCAATATAATCACAAATAATATCTTCTATCTCCGAGTGCATATTCTTATAGATTTTCAAATGTTCTTCTGGCAGTGTATTTATATTTTTTAAATAATATATATATAGTTGTTCTAAAACATATTCTGCTTTGGATTCTTCTGATTTTGCATCTTGATTAAGGTATACATTTTGAAACATATAGTTTCTTAGTGCGTTAGTTGCTTCCCCAACATCTGCACTCATTATTATAGTATTTTTTTCCATACTATTTTTAATTATATCTAAAATCATAGTATTTATTCTTTCACCATGAGTTTTTCCCAATATTTCTACACATTCCTCAGGTAAATCTTCCTTTCTTATAACTCCTGCCCTAATAGCATCATCAATATCATGATTAATATATGCAATTCTATCTGCATATTTAACGACTTGTCCTTCCAATGTCTGTGATTTTTCATCACCAGAATGCTTCCTTATACCTTCTTTCACTTCATAGGTGAGATTTAATCCTATTCTATCATCCTTATGCTCTAAAAAATCTACAACTCTTATGGACTGTTCGTTATGGTTAAAACCTTTTGGATGCAATTTATTTAATACTCTTTCTCCAGTATGCCCAAATGGCGTATGTCCTAAATCATGTCCCAGTGCTATGGCCTCAACTAAATCTTCATTTAGCCTTAGAGCCCTAGCCAATGTTCGCCCTATTTGAGCCACCTCTAATGTATGAGTAAGTCTTGTTCTAAAATGATCTCCCTCTGGAGCAATAAAGACTTGGGTCTTATGTTTTAATCTTCGAAAAGATTTAGAATGGATTATTCTATCCCTATCTCGTTGAAAGTCAGTCCTTATATCACATTTTTCTTCAAATTTTTCTCTTCCTTTAGAATTTTGACTATGCATAGCATATTGGGATAAATTATTTTTTTCTATTTCCTCGGTTCTTAATCTTATATTCATATATATACCCCTTTATATTTACTGATAAATTATTCTTAATATATATATACAACATAAGTTTTAATAATCCTTCTTTTATATTAAATATTTTTTAAATATTTTTAAGTATTTCACAAATAAAATAGAAGTGCTATCTTTAACACTTCTATTCAAAGATTCTATCTCCGAAGTTTTTCTTTATATAGTCTATTATAAGCCCAGCAGTTTCTTCTATTGCTTTATATGATACATCTATTACTATACATCCTAGTTTTTCCATTATTTCCTTAGAATATTCCAATTCTAAGTTTATTCTATCTACATTTGCATAATTTGCATTATCATCTAAGCCTAATGCCTTCAATCTTTCTTGTCTAATTTCATTTAGTTTTACTGGATTAGCAACAAGCCCAATTATTCTTCTATTATCTTTTAAGAATAATTCACTTGGAGCTGGAACTTCTGGTACTAAAGGCACATTAGCTACTTTAAAATTCTTATGAGCTAAATACATACTCAAAGGTGTTTTAGATGTCCTAGAAATTCCAACTAATACAATATCTGCTTTCTTTATTCCCCTAGGATCTTTACCATCATCATATTTTACAGCGAACTCAACTGCTTCAACTTTCCTAAAATAATTTTCATCCAATCTTCTAATTAGCCCTGACTCTCTTTTAGGCTGATATTCAAGAACTGATTCAATTGCATTTAAAGCTGGTGTCATCAAGTCCACTGTTGGAATATTAAATTCTTGTCCCTTGGCACTTATAAAGTTTTTTAACTTTTCTATTACTATAGTATAAATTACAACACTCGGTTCATTTTTAGCTTCTTCAAATATCTCATTTATCTGGTCTTCAGCTGTAATAAAGGGGAATCTTCTTACTTCATATCTTCCTGAATTGAATTGACTTAAAGCTGCACGAGATAACAATTCTCCCGTTTCCCCTATGGAATCTGATAGTACATAAATTGTTAAGCTTTTGTCCATAACCTTACCCCCTTTAATCATTTTTACCCAATTCTACAAATAACCTTGTTATTGTTGTTTTTGTTATTCTGCCAACTACTTTATAGTTTTTTTCATCTTCTTCCACTACAGGCAAACTATCTATTTCATGGTCTATTAATTTCACTGCAGCATTTAAAACACTGTCTTCTAGTTCTACATACACAATATTAGGCATCCTTGTCATAATCATCCCTATAGGAACCTTATTTAAATCCATACCCCCCATAGCATTTCTAAGAAAGTCTTTTCTCGATACGACACCTGATAAAAAACCTTTAGAAGTAACATATATAGATCCTACATCCTCTAAAAACATTAGCACTATTGCATCATAGAGATTTGTAGATTCATCTACTACTATAGGAACAGATTTTACATCAGATACTTTTATGTTTTTTATCTTTTCAGAAATATAAGATAGGCTAGTTTTTCCTGTGTAAAAATATCCAACCTTTGGTCTTGCATCTAGTATTCCAGACATAGTCAAGATGGCCAAATCTGGTCGCAGGGTTGATCTTGTAAGTTTCAGTTCACTTGCAATGGCTTCAGATGTAATTGGTTGACTCCTTTTAACTATATCTACTATTTTTTCTTGTCTCTCATTTAGTTGAATAGTGATCTCCCCCCAATATCCCTGCTACTTCAGTTTTGTAAGTAGTGGACTATTTATTAACTATCTTTGATAAGTCACAAATTTGCAACATAGTATCGTATATTTTCTTTAATAAACCTAGTCTATTATTTCTTATCTTTTCATCATCTACCATTACCATAACTTTATCAAAGAATTTATCGATCGGTTCTTTTAATACTACTAATTGATCTAATGCCTTATCATATTCTTTCTTATCAATCGAACTATTTATCTTTTCTTCTACATTGTTGAAGCTTTCATATAATTCTATCTCATCTTCTGTAAGCAAATCTCTTTGAACTTCATCAGATATAGCTTTTTCTGCTAGATTTGCAACTCTATTAAATGCTGATAATATCTCTGATAAACCTTCTTTCTTTAACCATTCATTTAATTTATTAGCCCTTATTTTCATATCATAAATATCATCAGTATTTGTACTAATTACTGCTTCTACTATATCATATCTAATGCCCATATCCATAAACATATTTCTTATTCTTCCACTGAAGAATTCGATTATTTCATCTTTAACCCTGTTATAATCAAAGGCCAATCCATTTACTTCTACGTAAAAATAAAGGGCTGTTTCTACCAATTCATTTATAGATAAGTTTAGTTTTTTGTCTAATATTATATTTATAATCCCTAACGCTTGTCTTCTTAGGCCAAAAGGATCTTGAGAACCTGTTGGATGTATACCTATGGCAAATAATCCAGAAATAGTATCCATCTTATCTGCTATACTAAGAACTGAACCAGCAGTAGTTGTTGGAAGTTCATCTCCAGCAAATCTAGGTAGATATTGTTCAAAAATAGCTAAACTAACTATTTCATTTTCTTCTGAACATCTTGCATACTCCATACCCATTTTTCCTTGAAGTTCTGTAAATTCACTCACCATTTTTGTAACTAAATCCGCCTTAGATAAATACCCTGCTCTTTCTATGTTTCTTTCAGTCTCTTCTCCGACTTCTAGATACTCTCCTATCTTTATTCCTAGGTTTTGTACTCTCTTAGTCTTGTCATATAAAGTCCCTAGTTTTTCCTGAAATACTATTCTTTGAAGGTCATCTACATAAGACTCCAATGGTCTTTTTACATCATCCATGTAGAAAAACCTAGCATCCTCTAGTCTAGCACCGAGTACCTTTTCATTTCCTTTTATAACAGTTTCTATAAAATCATCATTTCCATTTCTTACTGTAATAAAATAAGGTAACAGCCTTTTCTTATCATCTAACACAGGGAAAAATCTTAGATGTTCTTTCATAGGAGTTATAACTACATCTGCTGGTAAAGATAAATATTCTTCTTTTATTCTACCTATCATTGGTGTAGGATACTCTACTATATTAGTTACTTCATCTAATAGATTTTCATCTTGTTGTAAGTTGCCGCCTTTTTCTTTTGCTAGTCTTTCAGATCCATATTTAATAATATCTTTTCTTTCCTCTTGATCTACTATGACAAAGTTTTTCCTTAAAGCTTCTACATATTCATCAACATTATTTAACTCTATTCTATTGCTGCCTAAAAATCTATGACCTTTTGTAATATTAGAGGCTTCTATGCCTTCTAAATCAAAAGATACAATTTTATCATCTAATAATGAAACTAACCATCTAATTGGTCTAGCAAATCTTATATTTTTGCCTCCCCATCTCATAGACTTAGGGAAATTAATAGACTTAATTATATTAGGTATATTTCCTTTTAATATTTCTTCTATTTCCTTGCCCTCTTTAACAACATCTGCATAAACATATTCTATCCCATTATGCTCTTCCACATAAATAGATGCTATATCTATGTTTTGACCTCTCATAAATCCCAGCAATGCTTTTGTCGGATTTCCATCAGAGTCAAATGCTATTTTTTTAGCTGGCCCTTTTACTGTTTCTTTTAAATCTTCCTGCTTATCTTCTAGTCCCTCAACTATCAATGTTAATCTTCTTGGTGTAGAATAAACTTTCATACTATTATAGCTTATTCTTTCTTCCTTGAGGAAGTTTGAAGTATTGGTTTGTAATTGTTCTAAAGCATCTCCAACAAATCTTGCTGGCAGTTCTTCAACACCTATTTCTAGCAAATAGTTCTTACTCATTATCATGACCCTCCTTCTTTAATAGAGGATAATCCATTTCTTTTCTTTGCTCAATATACTTTGCTGCAACTATCCTTGCTAGATTCCTTACTCTTCCTATATAATTTGTTCTCTCCGATACAGATATGGCTCCTCTTGCATCTAATACATTAAATGTATGGGAACATTTAAGGACATAATCATAGCTTGGTAATACAAGACCGTCGTCTAGTATCTTTTTTACTTCTTCTTCATAAGTATTGAATAGCCCTTTTAGAGTTTCAATATCCGCTTTTTCAAAGCTATATACTGAATGTTCATATTCGGCCTTATTGAAAATATCTCCATAGGTAAAATCTTTATTCCACTTTATATCAAATATATTGTCTACATCTTGTAAATACATGGCTATTCTTTCTAGACCGTAGGTTAACTCTGCTGATTCCAGTTCACAGTTAATACCACCCACTTGTTGAAAGTATGTGAATTGAGTAACTTCCATTCCATCTAACCATACTTCCCATCCCAGCCCCCAGGCCCCTAAAGTTGGAGCTTCCCAATTATCCTCAACAAATCTAATATCATGCTTAAGCGGATCAATACCTATTACCCTTAAACTATCTAAGTACATCTCTTGGACTTCTTCTGGCGATGGTTTAAGTATAACTTGAAGCTGATGATGCTGATAAACTCTATTTGGATTCTCACCATATCTAGCATCTGCAGGTCTTCTGGAAGGCTCCACATATACTACTTTCCACGGTTCTGGTCCAAGGGACCTTAAAAAGGTATGAGGACTCATTGTTCCCGCACCCTTTTCTACATCATAAGGTTCTAATATTATACATCCTTTATTTCCCCAGTAGTCTAGTAATTTCAGCATTAAATCCTGAAAATACATATAAAAACCTCCTTATTTTTACGATTAGTGGCAACAAAAAAACCTTACATCCCACATAGGGACGAAAGGTTAACTTCCGCGGTTCCACCCTATTTAATACTCCCTAAAGAGTATTCACTTAATAAAGTATACTCCGAAGTGCCTTTCGTCAATAGTAATTATGTCCAGCTCTCACCATTCTAGACTCTCTTAAATAATTACAATCGATATTTTCTTCCTCATCGTATAGTAATGCATTTTGTATGATTATTAATTTAGCAAAAATTGATTTTATTGTCAAGTATATAGTATTTCAAAATATACTGTTATTATAAAGAAACAGCTATTCTAAAGGATAATTATTGTAATGATTTGATTAAATTTAAACTATTAAATTTTTTTCTATCTATATTATACAATATATATTCTACTATCATCTCATGTATTTTATAAAGGGAATCCTTAGAAATAACAACGTCAGATATTTTTTCCAGTGATGTATATAAAAGTTCACACATCCCTTTATATATTTCCTTATTCACTTGTATACTAAATGGGTCCGTGACAAAGCAATTATCACAGATTATCCCACCTTCATAAATACTAAATTTGATGTTATTTTTATTAAAAGAGCCGCATAAAACACATTTATCCAAATAAGGTTTATATCCTAAGAAGGATATAAATTTAAGTTCATAAGCTGCGATAAATTTTAAATAATCATTCTCTAAAGAAGATAAGACTGTCAAACCTTTTATTAGAAGGTTGAAAAGCTTTTCATTCTCTTGTTCCTCCGGTATTGATTTATCAATTAACTCAAGCATATAATATCCATAGGTGACTCTCTCTATTCTCTCTCTTATGGAATAAAAAGAATCTATTATATCTCCTTGATTAAGGTAGAAAAAATTTTTACCCCTATATAATTGATATTCATTATATGAAAAAGGCTGAGTATTGGCTATAATCTGAGACTTAGGCCTATAAGCTCCCCTTGCCATCACTGCTATCTTTCCATATTTTTTTGTATATACACTAAGTATCTTGGATGTGTCTCTATATCTTAGTTCCCTCAGTACTACTCCTTCTGTTTTTAACATATAATTCCCCTAATTATTTATAACCAAAGTATTTTACCTTGTTATCTCTTTCTCTCCAATTTTTTTCTACCTTAACCCAAAGTTGAAGATTTACTCTGCTACCTAAAAGTGCCTCTATATCCATTCTTGCATTTTGACCAATTTCTTTTAATTTAGCTCCATTTTTTCCTATTACTATACCTTTATGAGATTCCTTCTCGCAATAGATATTTGCAAATACATCTATAATATTTTTATTTTCTCTCTCTTTGACTCCATCTATTTCTACATAAATTCCATGAGGCACTTCTTCTTCTAAATTTAAAAGAGCCTTTTCTCTTATAATTTCAGCAATAACAAATCTTTCAGGTTGATCCGTTATCATGTCTTCTGGAAAATACTGGGGACCTTCTGGCAGTTTATTTTTCAATGCTTCTATATATCTATCTATATTAGTATTATTCATTGCAGATATAGGTATTATTTCTTCAAACATTTCCATCTTCCTATATTTATCTATTAACTCTAATATCTGTCCTTCGTTCAGCTTATCAGTTTTATTTATTAATAATACTATTGGAGTAGATATCTTTTTTAAATCTTCTATTATTAAGTTATCCATAGGTCCAATTTCCATACTATCATCTATCATAAATGTAACAACATCTACTTCTTCTAAAGTACTTTTTGATACTTTTAGCATATATTCACCAAGTTTATTTTTAGGCATTTGTATTCCTGGTGTATCAAGGAAAATTATCTGACAATTTTCTTCGGTATATACAAGCTGAATTTTATTTCTTGTAGTCTGAGGTTTATCTGATATTATAGATATTTTTTCCCCTATAACTTGATTTAGTAACGTTGACTTTCCAACATTTGGTCTTCCTATAACTGCAACAAATCCTGATTTATACATTTTTTTCACTCCTAGTATCTGCATCCGCTAAATCTTCTGGTCCAAAACTATGTGGTAGCAGTTCTTCTAATTTATATTCTCTATATTCGTCCTCTGAATTAGCTATAATTATTATAGCATCCTTGCCAAATTCTCTAATTACCTGCCTGCAAACTCCACAAGGATAAGTAAAATCTGCATCTCCAACTACTGCTATAGCTTTAATTTTTTTATGACCTTCTGATATAGCCTTGAAGATAGCAGTTCTCTCTGCACATAAAGTAGGTGAGTAGGATGCTATTTCTATATTACAACCAGTAAATATTTCATCATTTTCTGTAAGTAATGCTGCACCAACATGAAAATTAGAATATGGCACATAAGCCTTTTTCTGAGCCTCTAAAGCTTTTTTTATTAATTCCCTTGTATTCACAGAATACCTCCTCTTTATCAATTCAAAATTCATATCCAAAGGGTATTTAGACAATTTTGTCAGCTTCTTTTGGAAGCTATTCTATTATGATCTCAGTTTTTGCATTAATTACTTGAATCCATGTAACTCCTGGATTTAAAACTATTTCTTCTCCTGCTGGGTTATAGTATAAAGTTTTATCATTTCTTGATTTTTTTACCCATTTTATATCCATAACTTTTCCATTTGTTATGTATTTTCCTTCTCCCTCGCCTACTAATTGAATTTCTAGCCTACCTTCTTTATCTAATACCTTAGTCTTTGCCTCTTGAATTATTATATTCTTAGCTACAATTGGAGTCTCATCTATCTCATCTATATGTAGCTTACCATCTTTTTCTCTAGTATATACTTTCTTTTCTTCATCGTAATTATACTGGGTCGTATTATTTTTCATATATTTAATAGTTAACTTATTAGCAATATTCCCCTCTATGTCAGCTTCATCTTCTCTGAATTTAAACGGAGTATACTCTCCAGTTAATTTATATTTTCTTTCTTCCTGTGTCGCTCTTATGACTTCCATACTGGAATAAGTATTATGCGGAGCCTTTTTATGAGATTTTCTAAAGAAGACTTTATTGGAGCTAGATAATCCATCAATATCAGCTATTTTTAGAGTTCTTATATCTGATTTAGCCTGTTCACTACCACCTACATGAACATAAACAGCATCATACTCTAAAGATGATGTTATAAAATAAGGCCTAGCAGATCTAATTGGTCCTATGGATGGCGGATCATTTATTAAATATATACCCATATATCTAGTATACGGAGCTTCTACTAAAAATTCATATACTATTTCTGCATCTTTTAGTCCTGATTGCCATCTTGCACTATGGTGATTATCAAACATAACTGCTACTGGTCTTCTATTTACCTTTACCTCTTCTGCATATATTCCACTAATAGGTGAAGGTATTCCTTCTTTTTTTGGTACTTCTTCTACAACCTCATCTTCTTTTACTACGTCCTCTGATTCTTCCACTACTGGTGGTTCTTCAACGTTTTGTTTTTTACAACTACTAGATAATAATGCTATTAAAATTCCTATTAAAATAATTTTCATCTTAAATTTCATTTTTTTCCCCCTTATCCTATGATTTGAAATACTAAAACTCCTACTAATATTCCTAGTACAGCTCCTAATAAAACTTCTAAAAAAGTGTGAATCTTACCTTCAATCCTGCTTTCACCTACTAAAATAGCAAGACCATAAGTTAAGGTTGTAACTAACATATTTTGTGCTAAAAATGCTATTATGGTAGCTATACAGAATGATACAGCTGCGTGCCCACTTACTGTTCCTCCTTGAAAATGAGTCCCCCTTCCTCTATAAAACTTTGCTTTTAATCCTATGGTTAATAATATAACAAATAACAAAGCTACAAAAGTAAGATGAATATCTGACCTTCTTATTTTAAATAATAATAAATCTGTATATGAACTTAATCTATCAAAAAAAAGTAAATATCCTACTACTATAGAATTTATAGCAGCAATAAGGACTGCTCCAGCAGCTACATCCTTTACTAATCGTGCCAATGGATGATAATCTTCTGTAATTAAGTCTATTACTCTTTCCAATGCAGTATTAACCATCTCTGCTACAACTACTAAGGATATTGCAAATAGCAATAGGAGAAACTCTGCCCTCGAAAAATCAAAAAAAAGACTTAATGCTATGACTAAAATAGCAATTAAATAGTGTATCCTCATATTTTTTTCAGTTTTTAATGCTATAATAATACCTGATACTGCATAGTTAAAACTATCAATGATAGTCTTTTTCTTCATTATACTACTCCCCTTTATTATCTTTGAATATCTTCAATCTCTTCATTATTTCCTTTTCTTTTTCTCTCATTATACTCTTTTCCTCATCTTCCATATGATCATATCCTAATAAATGAAACATTGAATGAGCTGTTAAATACGCTATTTCTCTATAAAAGGAATGTCCAAAATCCTCAGATTGTTCTAAAGCTTTTTCCATAGATATAATTATATCTCCCAATAATATAGGTCCCTCGATGAAAAATTCATCCTCCATAGGAAAAGATAATACATCTGTATCTTTATCTACTCCTCTATACTCTCTATTTAACTCTTTTATCTCTTGATTATCTACAAAAGATACACTAACTTCACAATCTAAGGACTTGTTCTCAAAACTTAAAACTTCATTAACTACTTTCTGTATTATTTCAGATATCTCTTCATTAATTTCAACTTTATCTTGCCTATTATCTATAAATATTTCCATTATTTATGCCTCCGATTTTTCTTCTACATTTGGATATTCAATTCTATCATGGTATATTCCAGTTAATACATTTACAAAAGAGTGGATAATAATTTCAATTTCCTTCAATGTCACATTACATTCGTCTAACTGTTCGTCCTTTAGTTTCCCCTGAACTACTTTTCTAACCATATCTTCAATTTTTTCCTTTGTTAAATCCTTCATGCTTCTTACAGCAGCCTCAGAAGAATCAGCCAACATCACGATTGCTGCCTCTTTCGTCTGAGGCTTCCTGCCTTTATATCTAAAGGCATCTATAGATATATCTATATCTTTATCTAGTTCTTTTGCTTTATAATAAAAATATGCCACAGCTGTATTTCCATGATGTTCCTCTATTATATCAATTATTTCCTTAGGCAATTTTTTTTCTTTACCTAAAGCCATTCCATCAATAGTATGAGATGTAATTATAGTGGTACTTTGCATAGGCTGCAATTTATTATGAGGATTTTCCATGCCAAATTGATTTTCTGCAAAGTAATAAGGTCTTATTGTCTTGCCTATATCATGATAGTATGATGCTACTCTAGCTAACAATGGGTTGGCTGATATAGATTCTGCTGCTGCCTCAGAGAGGTTGCCAACTAATATGCTATGATGATACGTTCCAGGAGCTTCTAATAACAATTTTTTTAATAATGGTTGATTAGGATTTGATAATTCAAGTAATTTCAATGTAGTCAAAACTGAGAACGCATTTTCCCATACTGGTAAAGATCCTAAAGTTAAAATTGCAGCTATAATACCATTCAGAAAGCTATATCCCGCTGTTGTAACTGAATCTATTCCTCCTACTCCCTTAGCTAATTTAAAGGATGTTAAAGCCAAAAGATTAATAGCTCCAACAATGAAACCATTAAGCAAAATATTGTATCTTTGTTCTTGTTTAATAGCTATTAATGCAGCAATGCCTCCTGATATCATATACATAGTAATTGTACTAGCATCGAGTCTTAATATAAATCCTAAAAAGAAAGATAGAAACATATTTACTAATAATCCTAGTTTTGGTTCTATTAGCATGGAAATTAATAAGGCGGCTGTCGCTACTGGCATTATATATGGGGAAATTAAATACATTTCTTTGCATATTATTATAGATGATAATATAATAATAAGTAATATTAACAAACGATTATTGTATAGTATTTCATTATTAAATAAATATATATATCCGACGATAATAGACATTCCCAATGATATTAACATAACTGTCCCTATTATCACACCTATTGGAATCTTATTATCTTCCTTTAGTAGTCCAGACTCTCTAATTAACTCTAGTTCTCTTTCACCTATTGTAGTTCCTTGTGATGCTATAATCTCATTTTCTTTTAGGATAACTGTTTCTATTTTTTTCGCTTCTTCCTCTTTTCTCCTATCTGTCTCCGACTTGTCCAAAAATTCATTTGCCTTTATAGTGGCATTCATAAGCAAAAGACCTAGTTGTTTTTCCTCATCTTTCATATCTAAAGACTCAAAAGTTTTTACTAAGTTCTCTTTCTCATATTCAAGTTCTGTTTCTTTAATGCCATTTCCCATTACTTGGTTTATTAAATCCATCAAATTATTCTCAAAATTATTTAAAGATTTATAATCCATTCTAAGGGCAATATAAATTTCCTTAGAGCTTAGCCCAAGTTCTTGTTTCTCATTAAGAAGGTGAGCTTTTTTATTTATGCTGATACTTTCCTGAGCCTTAATATCCCTAGTAGTATCTAAGAAATCCTTAATAGTATTTTTCATGGTCATTTGGACCGATGGAGATATTCTGTATCTTGGCTCTACTTTATTCATTGCATCAATCTTCAATTTTTCAGTAGTATAGATATCTTCCAAATCCTTAGTAGCTCTAATATTAGTAATGGCTATGTCTCCTATTTTTAGATTGAATTTATTTGTCTCCAGTTTATGAATCGTTATAAAAAAAAGGATTGCCGTAAAAATTACAAGCAATAGCCCATTATATAATCTGCGATTTTTTGTTATTGAAAATTTTTTATTATCCATAGGTATTCCTCCCTTATGGCTTATCCATTTATGTTTTCAAATCTGTCATACGCCTCAATTATTTTTTGAACTAAAGGATGTCTAACTATATCATTTTTAGAAAGGTATATAAAATCTATTCCATCTACGCCATTTAATATTTTTGCTATTGTTTTAAGTCCTGATTCCTTCCCTTTTGAAAGATCGATTTGGGTTATATCACCTGTAATTATTGCCTTTGAACCAAATCCAAGCCTTGTTAAAAACATTTTCATTTGTTCATTAGTAGTATTTTGAGCCTCATCTAATATAACATAAGAAGAATCCAATGTCCTTCCCCTCATATAGGCCAGTGGTGCTACTTCTATTACACCCTTTTCAATATATCTTGCATAAGACTCTGCCCCTAATATATCAAATAATGCATCGTAGATTGGTCTTAAATATGGGTCTACCTTTTCTTGCAAATCACCGGGTAAAAATCCCAAGCTTTCCCCAGCTTCAACTGCTGGTCTTGTAAGTATTATCCTATTTACCTCTTTATTTTTAAAGGATTGAACTGCCATAGCCATGGCCAAATAGGTTTTTCCTGTACCTGCTGGACCAATCCCAAATACTATATCATTTTTCTTAATAGAGTCCAAGTATCTTTTTTGACCTAAAGTCTTTGGTTTAATACTTTTTCCCGAAACTGTAACACATACCACATCTTTAAGTAGTTCTTTGACATATTCTCCTTGCCCTTCAAGTAAAAGTTGAATTGAATATCTTAAATTTTGTTTATCTAATTTGCCTTGTTTTCTTACTATCTCAATTAAATTATAAATCAGTTTTTGTCCTAAGTCTATAGATACTCTATCACCATATAATTTTATTTCACCATCTCTAATAGCAATATTGATACCTAGTTCTTCTTTCATTATATTAATATTTTCATCAAAATCTCCAAATATTTCTCTAATTATTTCATTGTCTTCAATCATTATGCTATTTTCTTCTATATTGTTTGGCAAATTTAATCCTCCTTATTTTCAATTATTTGCTTTCTTCCTATGTCTTCTATTGTCTCTACTATAACCTGTGTTGTTAATATATTATCATCCACTTGATGTCTTGTAGTCTTTGACTGTATTTGCGCACCTTCTGGCAGTTCCTTATTTATTTCCTTTGTAGCTTGAATTTGAGTAGCTTCTTTCAAGAAATCTATATTTTGTTTTACTTCTTTTATCTCAACTTCTCTATATTCATATTCAACCCTCTTAATAGGAAATTCTATGCCCAATTTATCAAGATTGATTAAATCTTTCTCTACTTCGAATTCTTTATAATTTGAAAAGGGAATACTGCCTTTCATAAACATAATTCCTTTATCTTTAATTTTTATGCCTTTTTGCTTATGAACTTTCCCTGTATATTTTTCCTCATTTTTTATTATAGGTTCTTTAATTATACTACTATATCGTGTTAAGGCTAATACTTCTCCCTCGGCATGAACTAATATATGCTCCTGTGTGTTTTCATTATTTAGTATACCCGTAATAAGAATTTCTCCTTCATTAACTACTCCGCCTTTTTCCACAACAGCTTTGCCATTTTTAGGAATTACCTTTACCACCACACCTTTTTTCTTTGCTACTACATGGCAGGGATATGATTTATCGATTTTCTCCGGTGGCAAATCTTCTTCTTTTACCTCTATAATTAGCTTTGTTCCTTTTATATTTACTGAAATAAATGAAAAATAATCATAATTATCTATTAATATATCCTTTATAGCCTCTTTTTCCATATTAAATTTAAGTTTACCTATAGATATATTGTTACTTTTCAGCAAAGAAATTATCTCTTCCTTTGGCGTTTGTTCATTACCTAATATTTCTACCTTCCAAATAGTAGAAGTTAGTAAAAAAATTGTCATCAAAAACAATAAGAAACCTGCTACCAACATTTTTCTTTCCCTAAGCTTCATTATTACAAAAGGAAATCCTATTTTTTCTTTTATTTCCACTCTGCAGCCTACTTTTTTTACTATTTCCCTGAGTTCCTTAAATCCTCTAATGCTAGATTTCATCTCAAGAACAATGTTGCTATGTCTTTTTATGTCCCATAGATATATATTGTACGTAGCCGCTAAATTTAATAGTCTCTCCAAAGTAAGTCCCTCAACCCTAATAATAACATATCCTTTAAAATAATTCCATATTTTTATAGCTAGCATAATAACACTCCCTAGCTGATTATTTCTATATTTTCAATTGAACCAACAATAATTATTTCTTCAGAAAGTATTGTTTTAATCTCTAATCCCTGACCCGTTATTTTAAAAACACCCGATTTTGTATTTATTCTAATGGTTTCCTGTGTATACTCTATAATCCCTTTGTGATTCAATAATGAAGCCTCAATATTTCCTATAACTGTTAGTCTTGGTAAGTCCATCATAATATCTATGGGCAATTCCAGCGCTTCTGAAATACTGTATTTTACATTCTCTATCTGTCGTTTCATTATCATCCCTCCTATTAATTCTATGCCCTTCATATATGGACTATTCCTACGAAAAAGAAGTCTGTAAAAATTACAGACTTCTCCTTTGATTTTGCAAACTTTTTGGTTCTGATAATATTTCAGAAAATATTATTCCTCTTAGAATATCTTCCCTTAAATTTCTTTCATTATTTTCTATCTTATTTTGTGATGATACTGTTTCTGAATTTTTATTTTCTGAATTTCTATTTCCATTTTCTCTTACTTCCCAAGATATTTCATTTATATCTGCTTTTTTATCATCAGCATTTATATCTGGTCTTTTTTCCTTAATCAAGATATCCTGACGTTGATTAGTCTTTCCTTGTCTTCTTGCTATCTCTTTTTGTCTTTCTTTTTCAACTTCTTCTGCCAATATCTTTCTTAAGTCTGCCATAGGTCTAGAAGGTACAGGTTGTTTGCTTAATTCCTGTGTCCTCCTGTTTTTTGCTTCTTCTATTTTTTTCTTATCTTTAGCAGACTTTAATATTAGATCTATTACTACAATGAATATAAAGAATAATAAAGGACCGGGCATATTATCCCTCCTTACTTCTGTTTCTTATCGTCTTCGGCTATTTTTGATATGGATGATCTCATATCTGTATCTGCCAATATATTTCTCATATTATAATAATCCATGACGCCTAGATTACCTGATTTTAGAGCTGTTGCTAATGCTAATGGCACTTCTGCTTCTGATTCTACTACCTTAGCCCTCATCGCCTGTACCTCAGCCTTCATTTCTTGTTCTTTAGCTACTGCCATAGCTCTTCTTTCTTCTGCCTTTGCCTCAGCAATTCTCTTATCTGCTTCTGCCTGATCCATTAGAAGTTTAGCACCTATATTTCTACCTACATCTACATCTGCTATATCTATAGACAATATTTCAAATGCTGTTCCTGAATCTAAGCCCTTATCAAGTACAGTCTTTGATATGCTATCAGGATTTTCTAATACATCTTTATGGGAATTAGAACTACCTACAGTGGTTACTATCCCCTCACCTACCCTGGCAATGATAGTTTCTTCTCCAGCTCCTCCAACTAGCCTTTCAATATTAGCTCTAACAGTAACTCTTGCTTTTACTACTACTTCAATACCATCCTTAGCCACTGCTGCAATTTGAGGTGTTTCTATTACCTTGGGATTAACTGATACTTGAACTGCTTCTAATACATTTCTACCAGCTAAGTCAATTGCCGCTGCTCTCTCAAATTCTAGTGGAATATTTGCTCTTTGAGCTGCTATTAAAGCATCTACCAAAGTATTTACATTTCCTCCTGCTAAATAATGAGCTTCTAACTCATTGATTTTAATAACTAGACCTGCTTTTGTAGCTTTGATCATTGGATTTACTATTCTAGATGGTGCTACTCTTCTAAGTCTCATACCTATAAGAGTCGACATAGAAATTTTAACTCCTGAGAAAAAAGCTGTAATCCAAAGTCCTACTGGTACAAATGAGAAGAAAAGCATTACAAAAATAATAATAATTAGGGCAAACCCTATTGGTAAATATGGCATATTACAACCTCCTAACAAATATTTTTGAACCTTCTACCCTTACTACTTTTATAGTTGTATCTTTTGGAATAAAACCACCATCTGATAGTGCATCTAGCTTCATTCCTTCTATCTCTATAAACCCAGCAGGGCGAAGTTCTGTTATACTAATTCCTTCTTTATCTATATACTGATTCATAGAATCAACAGATAGATATCCTCTTTCATCCTTATGTTCTGTATCCAAAACGATCTTATTAAGCATTTTGGATTTAAAACCCATCTTTATTAATATTATAGTCACTATAGTAGTTATTATTATAGCTATACTTAAAGAAAATAATGCCACTCCCAATGAATCCATAGCAAGGACTGTACCTACTATTACTAGTATTATACCACTAATTCCAGGAAGTCCAAAGCCTGGCATTATTGCCTCTATGACTAATAGTATCAGACCTGTCACAAACAATACTAAAGATGTCCAATGGGAGTTCCCTGCTAAGATATTTCCTCCAAAGTATAATCCAAAGCCTATTATACTAATTGTGCCTCCGATTCCGAATCCAGGTGTTAATATTTCAATTACTAACCCAACAAATCCTAAAGTCAACAATAAACTACTTATATAAGGATTTGATATATATTTAGCCAGTTTTATTTGAAGACCTTCATCTATCCTTTGTATATTTGCATTATCAAGATTAAAATAATCTAATATCTCCCTATAGCTATCTGTAGACAAATCAGCTATTCCATACTCGACAGCTTCTGATGAAGTTAAATTAACTAATTTACCCCTAGTTACTAAACCTTCAATTTCAATATCTTTATCTGCCATAGCCTCTATAACTTCAGGATTTCTATTTCTATATTGAGCCGTATCTCTTAAGAGACCTCTCCACATAGAAAGTACTTTTTCGGTATTTGGTATTGTTTCAGCAGACCCAATTGTAGCTGAATTAGCCATAACAACTTTTTCTGATGCAATGGTTATCAATACTCCCGCAGATTCTGCCTTGTTATTTACATAGGAAATAGTTGGTATAGATGAGGACATGATTAGAGATTTAATTTTTTCTGCCTCATTAATTAGTCCACCATAGGTATCTATTTCAAATATAATTGCTGCTGGATTTTCTTTAATCAATTTAGACATGGTATTGTTTAAGAAATTATAAGTCGCCTTATTGATTTCACCCTTAATGGGAACAACATATACATCTCCCCCAGCATCTGCATAGCCTATGTTTGATAAAATTAAGACTATTAAAGATATTAGTATAATTACTGCCCTACTTTTTTTCATTTAAGCACCTCCCATAATATGTACTTAAGAGACCATAAATAATTATATTTATATCTCTTTATCTATACTATTACCCATAAATTTGTAAAATAACTAACAAATTTATAAATTCCAAGGCTTTCTCAACACTGGCATATCCCTAAAAAGTTAAGTTTGTAGTAAGATATTAATTATGTCAAAAAACCTGGGAATAAACCCAGGTTAATTAAAAACTTTTTTTATTATTTTATTTACAATATTGCCGTCAGTTCTACCTTTTACCTTTGGCATTACAGCTTTCATAATAATGCCTATATCTTTCATAGACGTAGCATTTATTTCTTTTATAGTTTCAATTACAATTTCTTCTACTTCCTCTTCAGAAAGTTGTTTCGGTAGGTATTGTAATAGAATTTCTATTTCTTTTTCTGTTAGTTCAACTAAATCCTGTCGTTGTCCTTTTTTAAATTCCTCGATAGCCATTCTTTTTTCCTTCAATTGCTTCGATATAATGTCTAGTATGGCCTCTTCAGATACTTCTATTCTTTCGTCAACTTCTTTTTGCTTTATTGCTGCCCTTACCATAGTGATAGTATTTTTTCTAATTGTATCCTTGGATTTCATGGAGTCTTTTAAATCCTCCATAAGTTTTTCTTTAAGGGACATTTGTTCACCTTCTCAATTAAAATCTTGAATATTTCTTTCTTCTAGCTTCTTCAGATTTCTTTTTACGCTTTACACTTGGCTTTTCATAGTGTTCTCTCTTTCTAGCTTCACCTAAAATGCCAGCACGTGCACATTGTCTTTTAAATCTTTTTAACGCATTATCAAGAGATTCGTTTTCTCCTACCTTAATTTCTGACATCGACTTCTCCCTCCTCTCTCTACTGCAAGAGTACTTCATACTATCCCCATCAAGGGCTTTGCACTAGACTATTATACATTATAATCTAAAATATTTCAACTAGTATTTAACCCGGCGGCCATAACATTTTTCTTTTTCCTAGTATATGAAAATGAATGTGTTCTACTGTTTGACCTCCGTCTATACCACAGTTGTTAACTATCCTATATCCTGTATCTAACCCTTTATCTTTTGCTATCCTAGATGCTATAAAGAAAACATGACCTATAAGTTCTTTATTATACTCATCTATATGAGCTGCCGACTGTATATGTTCTTTAGGAATTACTAAGAAATGAACAGGAGCTTGAGGATTGATATCTTCAAAAGCCGCTACCTTCTCATCTTCATATATTAAAGTACTAGGTATTTCCCCCTTAACTATCTTGCAAAATAAGCAATCAGTCAATTTATCCACCCCCTTCTTATATACTATCTTATTACATTTCTATATTAAAATCATCTATTTTCCCAATAAAAAATCATCTTTCTTTTCGTTAATTGTCACATCTACTATTTTACCAATCATACTAGTATCTTTATTAGATTTAACTCTAACATAATTTGTAGTATACCCTTCTATATAGCCATCTTCTTTTTTACTTTCCTCTTCAAACAGGACTGACAGTGTAGAATTAATAAGTTTTGAGTTAAACTCTAACATTAACTCCTCTCCTAAAGCTATTAATTTTTCTGACCTAATATTTTTTATATTTCCATCTATCTGATTTTCATATTTAGCTGCTGGAGTTCCCTTTCTAGGAGAATATTTAAAAACATGAATTCTAGAAAAACGTATTTCATTAACAAATTCTAATGTTTCATTAAATTCTTCTTCTGTTTCCCCTGGGAATCCCACTATTATATCTGTTGTAATTCCTGCATTAGGCATATATTTTCTTATGAGATCTACAATATCTCTATACTCATTAGTTGTATATTTTCTATTCATTCTTTTTAATACTGTATCAGAACCAGACTGTAAGGATAGATGAAAATGATCACACACTTTTCCTATTTTTACTATGTTCTTCATAAAATCTTCATCAATTAATGTCGGTTCTAAAGAGCTAAGCCTAATCCTTTCTATCCCATTTACTTCTCCTACTTCTTCTAAAACCTTGTTTAGAGAAGTCTTATCTATATCTTTTCCATAGGACGCTACATGAATTCCTGTCAAAACTACTTCTTTAAATCCTGCATCAGCTAATTTTTTAGTTTCTTTAATAATCTCATCTAGTTCTCTGCTTCTAATAGGACCTCTTGCATATGGAATTATACAATAGGAGCAAAATTGATTACATCCATCCTGTATCTTTATATAAGCTCTTGTTTTAGATTTTATATCATCTATATTTATTGTCTCGAATTTCTTTTGTGTCTTTACATTTCTAACAATATTAATTTTCCCATTCTCTTTTTTTGCTTTTTCGCATAATTCTAAAATTCTACTTCTATCAGTAGTGCCAATTACAACATCTACTCCTTCTATTTTAGATACTTCATCAGGAGATACTTGAGAATAACATCCTACAACTGCTATTACAGCATCCTTATTTAATTTCTTTGCCCTAGATATAAATTGTCTAGATTTTCTATCAGACAAATTTGTAACTGTACAAGTATTTATTACATATATATCAGCTATTTCATCACTATTTACGATAATATAACCATTCTTTTCAAATATTTCTTCCATGGCCTCGGTTTCATATTGATTTACCTTGCATCCCAAGGTGAACATACTTACGGTCTTTTTCCTTCCATAGCGATGAAAAAATTCTTCACCACTAAATGTTATATCTATATTATTCATTTTATCCCTCTCTGTTTCTAGTATAAGTTAAATATAACTTTTCTATTATTTGTAAATAATGTCTTCAATTATATACATAAACAAAAATCTTTTCAAATATTTTTTCTTACATGTATCTTGCCTAATAAACTATCTACATTTAATTATAGCATTTATTTTAATATAATGTATATATTTAAGCAAGTACCAACATTTTTAATAACATTTATGCATTTATTTTCCAATAAATAATATTTATTTTTGCATATAATAATAACGAAGTTATCGTGGAGGTGACAACATTGAAAAAGAATTCTATTTTAATAATTCTTATAGTTGGACTAATTGTATGCATATTTTCTCTAAATTCTACACTCACACTAGCTAATGAATCAAAATGCAATTCATCTACTGGATCAAATGAAGAATTATATCAGGATATTTTTACTACCCTTATTTATCCCTATATAAAAGAAGCAATAGAAGAGTATTATGGTAAACCATATTGTTGTGATCCATGGGATATTAAGATTTTAAATATTGAACGTCAGAGCACAGCATGTTTTATAGTAAAAATTCAAATAATTCCTTATACAGGTGCTCATAATACTGTTGGTATTGATAATATTACCATCAGAATATCAAGTGAAGAAGCCAAAGTAGAAGGCTTTGAACACATTAAAAGTTATGAAATCCCTCCATGGTTAAGATAAAGCTCTAGAGTAATCTAGAGCTTTATCTTATATATAGAATACCGTGTATTATTATTGTTAGAAATTAGTACTTCTGAGCTAGACAACATTTGCTAATCTCAAAACTTTACTACTTTCCTCTAAAAGTTCTGAAGCATACTTCTTAACATTATCTACTTTATCCTCCCAAACCTTTTCATCATTTACATATTCACACTCAAATATTTTTCGTGACATCTCATTAATAATCCTATACGCTGCTACTGAATGTCCATTATCAGGATTAGTATTATCTGCCTCACTAGATATTGTCTTTATTTTTTCAATATCAGGCCAATAGATCAATTCCACTAGCTTGGCTCGATACTCCAAATCAACGGTTGTTATATCTAAATATCTTTTCTTATCATAAGCATGTTGTGCCTCATGCTTCAAAAATGAAATATTGAATTTCTCACTTTCTATATCATATGAACTTCTGACACAACATAAAGTCCCATCTTTACCAACCCAACCGCCAGTTCCTGTTTTCCCAAAAGAAATAAAATCCAACCAACTTCGTGATATAAATCCATCCATCATTATGATTGTATATGGTTCTATACCACTTGGCAGTTCTACTTCATAAGTTACTTTTGTGGAGTTTTTCCAAATATATGGTCCGAAAAATCCTGATGTATATCCACCTAAATATTCATAACCTTCTGCTTTCACTATCTTTTCAATCTCATTTTCAATATTATCATCCTTTAGCAAATCTGATTTTATTCCACAAAAAATCGTTAATTCTTGTAAGAGCAATTTTTTTGCGTCTTCGTTTGGTATATTCATCCAAAATACATTTCTATAATAATTTTGATAGATTTTGTCTATATCTCCAATAACCTTATTATCTGTTCTTTTATAATATTGTCCATTTTCAAAAATATTAATGTACTTCTGAAACCAATCTTTCTTATCATGAAATTTACTGAGATAACTCACAGCTTCATGTAATTGTCCCTTCCATAAATATGATTTAAATTCCAGCTCATTAAATTTTCTCATAATTTAATCTCTCCTAAATTAAAGTAGCTCACGTGTTAAGCTAGTGTTATAGATACTATAAACTTATTTCACATTTTTTACTATTACGAATTACTTATGTGGACATTATAGAGTATGTATTATATTTACAAAAAACTGATTTTCATTAGATTAAGATCAAAACTTGTATTTATATATCAATATAAGTTAAATTAATATATAGTTGGTGAAAATGTAATCTAAAAATACGGTATAATTCTTTTCTAAATAATACCGTATTTCAATAAAATATTTAATTTTAGTAATCATGATATTTTTAAGATAAATTATAAAAATTGAGATTCTATATCCCCTATGTTCATTAAGCTAATCTTCATCATTTTTTATAATTTCTTTATGACGAATATAAGCATTAGCAAAACATAGAACACCTGTAATTCCATTTATAATAGGATATAAAGTTAGTCCTTCCTTGGATAATTTTACCAAGAAGATAAATGACCACACAACCCCACTAAACAACCATCTCTTTCGATCCTGTTTAAGTTTATTTTTCATAGAATCTCTCCACTTAATTTTTATAGAATATATTCATACTCTTATAAATTGCTTATGTGTATATTATAGCATATATAATAATCACATTTGGTTGAAATGATAAATATAAAAGTATTTATCATTTCAACCTATGCTACTAGAATACTTAAATGAGTATATATATGTTACTAAAAAGGATTTAGAAAGTCCAGCAGGCATAAGTAGGTCAAATGCATATTTTATTTACAGGAATTTATGGATAGAGAAATCATAGAAGGAAAAGGCGAATCTATATCAACTAAATATGTTTTGAAAAAATAAAGAAACCACCTTTTTTATTAAAAGTGGTCTTTGGTCTGCTAAATTCAATTCTATTATACAAGTAATTATATAAGGGGTGTACAAGAATTAAAAGTAGCCATATTTAGGTTTACTTTCCCAAACCCCAGAATATAGAAAGCTACTTTATTCACTAAATAACTCCCATATCTCCCAACTCATAAAGTATTATGGTAGATGCAACAATCCCGGCAGTTTCGGTCCTTAATATTCTAGGTCCTAGTGTTACAATTCTTGCCCCTATTAATTTTAATTTTTCTATTTCCTTAGGCTCAAATCCTCCTTCAGGTCCTATTATTAAATGCATTTTTTTTATTCCGCTGCTTTCCAAACTTCCTTTTATTGTATTTCCTTTTTCATCTTCATAAGGGACTATTATATTGTCCTCGTCTTTTAATATACCCACCATTTCATCAAAAGAAATAATATTTTTTACTTTAGGAAGAATATCTCTTTTGCTTTGTTTTGCAGCTTCATCAGCTATACTATTCCATCGTTCTACCTTAGATTGTTCCTTTTTTATATCTTTTATTTTTACAACTGATCTATGGGTTGCTACAGGATAAAATTCCTTTACTCCTATTTCCGTGCACTTTTGTATAATTAAATCCATCTTGCTACCTTTAGCAAGTCCTTGATATAAAATAATATCAACTGACGATTCATTAACTCCCTTAACTTCATCTATTATTCTTGTAATAATTTTTTCCTTAAATAAAGATTCAATTTCACAGGTATAAGTAATTCCATCTGATGCAATTTCAATTCTTTCCTTAGGTTTGAGCCTTAATACATCCTTTATATGTTTTACATCAGTTCCATTTATCTCTATTATCTCATCAATAACTTGTTCTTTCTCAACAAAAAATCTATGCATAATCTATTCACCTAACTATTAATAGCTATAATACAAGCCCAGCCATTTAGCTTCTTGATATCTAATATTTTAAATCCATTTTCCACTAAAGCATTTTCCACTAATTCAATTTTTTCTACAATAATGCCAGATGTAATAAATATGCCATCTTCCTTTAAATAAGCTTTTAAATCCTTTGTCATTTTTGCAATTATTTCCGCTATTATATTTGAAACTATTATATTGGCTTTGCCTTCAACCACGTCTAATAAATTTCCTTCCTTTATTTCGATAATCTTATCTACATCGTTTAGCCTTATATTTTCATTGGATACTTTTACACACAGCTCATCAAGATCTACTGCCACTACCTTTTCAGCTCCTAGTTTTGCTGCAACTATGCTAAGTATTCCACTTCCACATCCAATATCATACACTATATCTCCTTGCTTTACATATTTCTCTAAAGCTTCCGTGCACATCATAGTTGTCTCGTGGGTACCTGTTCCAAAAGCCATACCTGGATCTAATTCGATTAATATATCATTTTCTTCTAAAACATATTCTTCCCAAGAAGGTTTTATTAGGATTCTTTCACCTATCTTAATTGGCTTATAATACTTTTTCCAAGATTCTGCCCAATCATTATCGTCTACCATGCCTATTATAATTTCACTCTCTCCAGTATTTAGTATTGGATCATTTTTTATTCTATTTTTAATTTCTTCAATTTTATTTTCTAAATCATCTGCCTCAGAAAAATATGCCTTAATTATTATTCCATCAAAGTCTTGATTTATTAAACCTGGATCCACAAAATCCCATTTTTCTTTTGATTGAGATAGTTCTATTATGTCCCTTGGGTCTTCTATGGCAAGTCCTGCAGCACCTACATCATATAGAACATTTGATACTAAATCTTCTAATTCTTCAGTAGTTTTTATCTGAACCTCTGTCCACTTCATAAATACACATCCTTTTTTAAAATCTAAAATAATTATACCCTAAGAGCCATGGAAAAACTACCATGATTTTAAGAAAAGCTTCTAAGGTTATATTAGAGATAACTTTTCTTAGCCACTGCATAAGCGACTTGCACGAAATCAAAGATTCGGCAATCTGCTTAAAATTCATTGTCATAAAATTTCTAAATAAAAAATATAAAGGTAGAACTTTCCTATTAGTTATAAAGAACAATCACTCCTGGAGTGATTGTTAGTTGAAAGCATCCTTTACTTTATCAAAGAAACCTTTTTTATGCTCCTTGATATTTTCCCCTGTTTCATTGGCAAAATCCCTTAATAGTTCTTTTTGTCTATCAGTTAGCTTAGTTGGAACCTTAACTTCTACAGTAAAGAAAAGGTCTCCTCTTCCATATCCTTTAAGATTTGGCACTCCCATGTTCTTGAGTCTAAATTCTGTTCCTGTCTGAGTTCCTTCTTGAATATTATGACTTGTTATACCTTCTAAAGTTGGTACCTGTATCTCTGCACCCAGTGCTGCCTCGGTAAAAGAAATAGGTACTGTTAAATAGATATCATTGCCTGAACGTTTAAATATTGGGTCTTCCACCACATTTATATAAATATATAAATCTCCATTAGGTCCTCCTCTGTCTCCCGCTTCTCCCTCTTCTCTCATAGAAATTATGGAGCCAGTATCTACACCCGCTGGTATCTTCACTTTCATTTTCTTAGTTTTTATTTCTTTACCAGTGCCTCCGCAGGTATTACATTTATCTTTAATTATCTCACCAGTTCCATTACATGCATCGCAGGTAGATGTCCTAACAAATTGACCAAAAGGAGTTTGCTGGGCATATCTCACTTCTCCCCTACCTTTACAGGTTGAACAAGTTTCTTTTCCTGTACCTGATTTGGCTCCTGTTCCACCACAAGTTTCACAGTTTTCTGTTCTTCTAATTTGTATTTCTCTCTCTACTCCAAAAACAGCCTCTTTAAATTCTAGATTTAAGTTATATCTTAGGTCTGCTCCCCTTACTGGGCCTGTTCTTCTTGAGCCTCTGCTAAATCCTCCTCCACCGAATATGTCAAATATATCTTCAAAGATATCACCGAAACCTCCAAAGCCCTCTCCAAAACCTCCTGCTTGTGGATCTACCCCTGCATGCCCAAATCTATCATATCTAGATCTTTTCTCTGGGTCACTTAATATTTCATAGGCTGCATTAGCTTCTTTAAATTTTGCTTCTGCCTCTTTATTATCTGGGTTCAAATCAGGATGATATTTCTTTGCTAAAGATCTATATGCTTTCTTTATTTCATCTTCTGATGCATCTTTATTTAAACCTAAGATTTCATAGTAATCCCTCATCTTTTCACCAACCTTTAATTTGCTTATACAATTATATCAAATTTATGAGCTAAATCAAATGATTTAGCTCATATCTTTCATGGGTTATTTATTCTTCATCTACCACTTCATAATCCGCATCTACTACATCATCCTTAGGTCCTGCACCTTCTTCTGGATTACCTTGTGCTCCAGCTTGCTCATACATTTTTTGAGATATGGAATAGAAAGCTTCTGTCAATTCTTCAGTTTTTTGCTTAATTTCATCATAATTATCACCTTCTAATGATTTTTTAAGCTCTTCCAACTTAGATTCAACCTTTGACTTTTCATCTGCAGAAATCTTTCCTTCTAATTCTTTTAGAGTTTTTTCAGTTTGATAAACTAAATTATCTCCATTATTTCTTATTTCAATTGTTTCTTTCTTCTTCTTATCTTCTTCTGCAAATCTTTCTGACTCTTTTACTTTTCTTTCTATTTCCTCATCTGAAAGTTTAGTTGATGCTGTAATAGTTATTCTTTGTTCTTTTCCTGTTCCCAAATCCTTAGCACTTACATTTACAATACCATTAGCATCTATATCAAAAGTTACTTCTATTTGTGGAATACCTCTTTGTGCTGGTGGTATTCCTGTTAGTTGGAATCTACCTAAAGTAGTATTATCGTTTGCCATTTGACGCTCACCTTGCAGAACATGAATATCTACTGATGTTTGATTGTCTGCTGCAGTTGAGAATACTTGACTCTTCTTAGTTGGTATTGTAGTATTTCTTTCAATTAATCTAGTAGTTACTCCACCCAGAGTTTCAATACCAAGGGATAAAGGCGTAACATCTAATAATAATATATCTTTAACTTCACCTGCAAGTACTCCACCTTGAATAGCTGCACCTAATGCAACACATTCATCTGGATTAATATCTTTTTGCGGATCTTTGCCAATTAATTTTTTAACCGCTTCTTGCACAGCTGGTATTCTTGTGGAGCCTCCAACTAAAAGTACTTTTTCTATATCAGATGCTTGTAGTCCAGCATCCTTTAGGGCTTCTCTAACCGGTTCTAATGTATTATCCACTAAGGATGAAGTTAATTCATTGAATTTAGCTCTTGTGATATCCATATTTAAGTGTAATGGTCCTGCCTGAGTCGCGGTGATAAATGGTAAATTTACATTTGTTGACATGGTGGAAGATAATTCTTTCTTTGCCTTTTCTGCCGCCTCTTTTAATCTTTGTAATGACATCTTATCTTGTTTTAAATCAATGCCATTTTCTTTCTTAAACTGTTCTGCTATATAATTTACCAAAGCTTCGTCAAAGTCATCTCCACCTAGGTGGTTGTTTCCACGAGTAGCTAATACCTCAAATACTCCATCTCCAAGCTCTAGTATGGATACGTCAAAAGTACCACCCCCAAGGTCAAATACCATTATCTTATGCTGACCATGTTCCTTATCCATTCCATAAGCTAATGCAGCTGCTGTTGGCTCATTAATGATTCTCTTTACTTCTAATCCAGCAATTTTCCCTGCATCCTTTGTTGCCTGTCTTTGGCTATCTGTAAAATATGCTGGTACTGTGATTACTGCCTCAGAAACTGTCTCCCCTAAGTAGTTTTCAACATCCATTTTAATTTTTTGTAAAATCATAGCTGATATCTCTTCTGGTGAATAATTTTTACTATCTATATTTACTTTATGGTCAGAACCCATTTTTCTCTTAATCGATGCTATAGTTCTATCTGGATTTGTAATAGCTTGTCTTTTTGCAGTCTCCCCAACAAGTCTTTCTCCATCTTTTGTAAATGCTACTATAGATGGTGTTGTTCTATTTCCCTCTAAATTAGGTATAATAATAGGCTCTCCACCTTCCATAACAGCGACACATGAATTTGTAGTACCTAAGTCAATCCCAATTATTTTTCCCATAAAAACTCCTCCTTAAATAAATGTTATTTTGCTACTTTAACCATAGATGGTCTTATAACTCTATCTTTTAGTATATATCCATTTTGTAGAACTTCTGTTATCTTACCTTCCTCATAATCATTAGACTCTTCCATGAATACTGCATGATGGAAATTTGGATCGAAACTTTCTCCTAGAGATTTAATCTGTTCAACTCCATTCTCATTAAGAACCTTCATTAATTGCTGATATATCATTTCTATCCCTTTATAGAAATTATTTTCCTTATCATTTTCTGATTCCATGGCTCTTTGGAAATTATCTATTATAGGCAATAGATTACATACGAAGGATTCTAAAGCATAAGATATAGTACTCTCCTTCTCTTTTTCAGCTCTTTTCCTAAAGTTAATAAAATCGGCCTGAAGTCTTAATAACTTATTATTTAATTCCTCTAGTTCTTTATCCTTTGATTCTAAAGCTTCTTCTAAGTCTTTACTAGTTTCTTCAATTTCCTCCTTACAGATATCCTCTTCTATTACCTCTGAGTTTTCTTTTTTATCCTGATCCTTGTTCTTCATTACATCACCTCTTATAATGTTATGATTATTTTGATATATGTTTACTCATCAACATATTTATAATCTCTGTAATATTTACAGAAAATAAATGCAAAGTATTTACTAGCTTTAAATAATCCATCCTCGTAGGACCAATTATTCCAATTTTACCTATAGTTCTTTCTCCTAACCTGTAGGTAGTTGTAATCAAGCTACAGTCCTTTATAGGATCATAAATGTTTTCATTACCAATTGTTATTTCAATATCTTGAGATAGAGAATCATTCAGTAAAAGATTTAGTACCAAATCTTTATCTTCTATAAAAGATATAAAAGATTTAGCTTTCTCTAAGTCTCTGTACTCTGGGAAATTGAGTATTTTGGTTATCCCATCAGCATATAAATCAACATTATCTATATCTTCCATAGATTGATTTATAATAGGTATAATCCCGTCTATGATAACCTTATAATCATATATCTCCTTAATAATTCCATTGGAAACTTCTTCATTTATTTCATCTACTGATAGTCCCTTTAATCTATCATTCAAAAAATTAGACATTATATTAATTTGTTCTTCAGGAATCTCTTTATTTAGCCTAAAAATTGAATTTTTAACTACTCCAGTATTAGTAACTAAAACCATCAATACTTGTTGATTATCAATTGGTATTAATTGAATATGTTTTATTTTTGAACCCATTAACTGTGGAGATATTGCAAGAGCCGTATAACTAGTTATTGCCGATAGGACTTTTGCTGAATTTTGAAGCAGTTGTTCTATCTCTCTAGATTCACTAGCTAATATTTTTTTTATCTCATCTTTTTTTATTAAATCTAACCTAGGCTTTTTACTCTTTAAAATTTCATCTACATATAATCTATAAGCTTTATCTGATGGAATTCTTCCTGCAGAAGAATGTGGTTTATTTAAATATCCTAACTCTTCTAGATCTGACATCTCATTTCTTATAGTTGCTGAACTTACTCCTAAATCATATTGCTTAGTTATTGTTCTAGAACCTATAGGTTCTGCACTATTTATATAAGAGTTGATAATCGCATAAAGAACTTTAAGTTTTCTATCATCTAGCATATTTAATCACCTCAGTATTCTTTCACATACTAGATAGTTTTATTAGCACTCTATGTCATTGAGTGCTAATGCTCACGATTTAAAGTTACCACTATCTCTAAATTTTGTCAATAGTTTTTATCAAAATATTTTATTACATTAAAAAATCTATTTCAACTAAATTAGACAAGTCTAATCCTCGTTTTGTTAGTCGGATACAATTATCATCATTTAATATTAAACCATTTTTTATATGTTTATTTATTATATCTTTATATAATTCTTCTATTTCTATACTAAATCTGTTCTTAAATTGGGTCTTACCTATACCAGATATTTTTCTTAGACCTAGTATACAAAATTCTTCTATTTCTGTATTCTTATCTATTATTTCTTCATCTTCTATAGGAAGGATTTTCTTTTTCAAGTTTTCAATATAAATATTTATATCAGATGTGTTTGAAAATCTTTTTCCCTCCATATTTGAATGACTGCTTAACCCTATCCCAAGATAAGGTTTTACATCCCAATAGACTAAATTATGTTTGCATTCATAGCTTGGTAATGCATAGTTAGATATTTCGTAGTGGTCGTAGCCATGTTCAATCAAGTATTCCGTAGCCTTATGATACATTAATCTTTCCATATCTTCATCAGGTAATAAAATCTTTCCTTCGATATAGGATTTATAAAGTCTCGTTCCCTCTTCTAGTATAAGTCCATAGTATGAGATATGTTCTACTCCTAGTTCAATTACTTTCTTTAATGAGTCTATTACATTATCTATAGTTTGATTTGGCAATCCAAATATTAGGTCTACGTTGATATTGTTTATATTCTCTTCTCTTAGAATTTCATAGCTTCTATAAAAATCCTTGGCCTTATGAACTCTTCCTATGGATTCTAACAATTTATCATCTAATGTCTGCACTCCTATACTTACCCTATTTATTCCAGATTTTTTATATATTCGTACCTTTTCTCTATCTAATGTACCAGGATTAGCTTCTATTGTAACTTCAACTAATCCAGTAGTTCTAAAATTCTTATATATAAATTCTAGTATCCTATTGATATATTTTGGATTTATACATGATGGTGTTCCTCCACCTATAAATATAGTTTTTATATTATATTCACTTATTCTTTCTTTATATAAGCTTAATTCATGAATCAAGCTATCTATATAATCATCAATTTTGTGATTTATATTGACAAAAGATGAAAAATCACAATAATAACATTTACTTATGCAGAAAGGTATATGGATGTATAAGGATAATTCTTTCATTCTTCTCCTCCAATAATAATAAAATCTTCTATGGCAGCATATCAAGGAAACTTTTATTGGCTAATGCATAAGAAACTTGCACGAAATCAAATATTTCGTAATCTGCTTAAAACTCATTAAGGTCAAGTTCCTATATATAATTAAAAACCAAACTTTCATATTAGTTATAAAAATAGGAACGACAGAAGCGTCGTTCCCTACATCATTCTATTTTTCGTCATATTTTAACACTGTTAGGAAAGCTTCCTGCGGAACCTCAACTGAACCGATTTGTCTCATTCGCTTTTTACCTTCTTTTTGTTTTTCTAATAGTTTTTTCTTTCTTGATATATCTCCACCATAACATTTAGCAAGTACATCTTTTCTAAGAGCTCTTATGGTTTCTCTAGCTATTATCTTAGAACCTATAGCTGCCTGTATAGGCACTGCAAATTGATGTCTTGGGATTACATCAGTAAGTCTCTCCGCAATATTTCTTCCTCTCTCATATGCTTTTTCCTCATGAACTATTAGTGAAAATGCGTCTACTAATTCTCCATTGATAAGTATATCCATTTTCACAAGCTCTGACTGCTGATATCCTTTTAAATCGTAGTCTAAAGATGCATATCCTCTAGTCTTTGATTTAAGGGCATCAAAGAAATCATAAATAACCTCATTTAAAGGCAACTCATAATGTAATACAACTCTTTTTTCTTCTAAGTACTCCATATTTAAGAAAGTACCTCTCTTATTTTGACAAAGTTCCATAATTGCACCAACATAGTCTGTAGGTGTCATTATATTAGCTTTTACAATTGGTTCTTCCATATATTCTATCTCTGTAGTAGGTGGAAGGTTAGATGGATTTTGTATCTGAAGTACCTCTCCTGTAGTTTTTGTAACTTTATATATAACTGAAGGAGCTGTAGTTATTATATTTAAATCAAATTCTCTTTCTAATCTTTCTTGGATAATTTCCATGTGTAAAAGTCCTAAAAATCCACATCTAAATCCAAAGCCTAATGCAGCAGAAGATTCAGGTTCAAAATCTAGGGCCGCATCGTTTACTTGCAATTTCTCTAAGGCTTCTCTTACTGTATTAAAATCTTCTCCCTCTGCAGGATAAATGCCACAGTAAACCATAGGAATAACCTTTTTATATCCTGGCAGGACCTCTGTAGTTGGATTATCGTGATCTGTTATTGTGTCCCCTACTCTTGCATCCTTTACATTTTTAATACTAGCTGTGACAAAGCCTACATCTCCTGGTTCTAATTTATCTAAAGATATATGTTTTGAAGTGTTTACACCAACTTCTACTACCTCATAGAATTTTCCTGTGGACATCATCCTTATATTCATGCCAGGTTTTATTGTACCTTCATATACTCTTATATAGCAAACAACACCCTTATAGCTATCATAATATGAATCAAATATCAATGCCTTTAAAGGCGCATTTGGATCTCCTTTCGGTGCAGGTACATTTTTCACTATACTTTCTAATACATCTTCAATGTTTAAACCTTCTTTTGCTGATATAAGTGGTGCCTCTTCACAATCTATTCCAATAATGTCTTCTACTTCCTTTTTTACTTCATCCGGTCTTGCACTTGGCAAATCTATTTTATTTATTACAGGTACTATCTCCAAATCTTGATCTAGTGCTAGATAGACATTAGCTAATGTTTGTGCTTCTATTCCTTGAGTAGCATCTATTACCAAAATTGCTCCTTCACAAGCTGCCAAGGACCTTGAGACTTCATAGGTAAAGTCCACATGTCCAGGGGTATCTATAAGATTTAATATATATTCTTCTCCATCTTTAGCATTGTAAACTAATCTTACAGCCTTTAGTTTTATTGTTATACCTCTTTCTCGTTCTAAATCCATATTGTCTAGAACTTGATTTTGCATCTCTCTTGAAGTTAACATTCCTGTTCTTTCTATTAATCTATCTGCCAAAGTAGATTTTCCATGGTCGATATGGGCAATAATTGAGAAATTTCTAATATTTTTTTGTTTATTTCTTTGCATATTTTTCCTCCTCATGAAGTTTCAAGATAACTCTAGACAATTATAGCAGAAATTTCATACTATGTAAAACTAAAAGACCAGAAACTGGTCTTTTAATAATTTTTTATAACGAATAGAAAGTCCAACTTTAATCTATTTTAAATAATGAACTTTCCATGATTGCCTAAACCTTTGATTTTATGCAAGTTACTTATGCAATGACAAAAAGGCTTCCTTATAATGCTTCTTTAAAAACCTTTCTTATAAAAGATAAGTCTATTATATAAGATTTGCCAAAGAGATCTAATTTCTTCGTCTTAATATCAAATCTTAAAATATTTGGATTGTCCAAACAGTCCAATTCTACAATATTTTGATTTACAATTTCTAATCCTAATATCAAAAGTAAGAATAAAATCAAAATATAGAATTTTTTTACTCTATTTATTCGTCTTTGTTTCTTTAATCTCTTATTTTTCTCTAATCTAGTTTCCATACCATCACCCAGATTAGATTATCCAATTTTTGTATATATTATACTAAGTCTTATTGAATTTTTCCAAATCTATCATCTATAGGAAAATATCTAAATCCTGTAATCCCTTTAATAGTTTTAGCTGATATACATCCAAAATAACGGCTATCTTTAGATGCACCTTCTTCTCTATTATCTCCTAGTACGAATACATGTCCCTTTGGAACTTCCCAAATACTCTCATCATAAACATGAGTGTATGAATCGTTAATTAAATATTCTTCTTCTAGCATAGAACCATTAACATATACCTTTCCATCTTTAATCTCTACTACGTCTCCTTCTATACCTATTACTCTTTTTATATAATCCTTATCTGGAGCATCTGGGGCCTTAAGAACTATCACGTCACCTCTTGATGGTCCGCCAAAATATAAGGAAATCTTATTAGCGAAAAGTCTATCTTTCTCATGCAAAGTAGGGTACATAGAGTTCCCCAATACATAAGTAGTATTAAAAACAAAAGTTTTAATCAAGATTGCAATAACTACGGCTGTTGCAATACTTTTTATCCATTCCATAGTTTCGTTCTTTACATCTTTATTTTTTTCTTCCATAAGTATTACCTCCTAATACTATTTCAAGTAATTTACATTATATCAGATTTGCAGAATTTAGAAAAGACTATTCTTCCAATATGCTATTTAGTACTAAAGTCAGCACTTCTCCTACTAATTTTGCCCCTTCATTTGCTTCCTCCAATGTATTAATATGATACCCTACCTCTATTAAAGCCGAATAGTCTGATAAATGTTGATTATATTTCCCTGCTGGTTTTATGGTTATTCCTTTACATAATCCGGGATATAGTGCATCAGAAACAGCCTTAACATACTTAGCAAAGCTAAGGACTTGTTCCTTATTAGGTGAATCTGGACCTACTACTAAAGAAAAAGTAGCAACGGATTTTCCTCCTATATCTATTTTAGATCTTGCTTTTATACTTTCTATATTTGGATTAGTGTCTAGTACAGCATCTCTATGTATGTCTAACAAAATTTTTAGATTATCAGATCCCTCTTTTTTATTCTTGATTGTATTTAAACTTCGTGAATAAGACTGATTATATGATGGTAGATCATGAGAGGTCTCAACATGATCCACTTTATGTCCATTGGCTTCTAGAACAGTTGACATAATGCTGCCTATACCTATCATATTATATTTTTTATCAGAACTACGATAATTAGTATCCTTTGAGATTAGGTAGGATTCCGTTGCATGTGTATGATAAATCAATACATATGGTTTTTCTCTATCAATTTTAACTTTCTTTAACATCAAAGGCTCTGGAACATTTTCTATTGTATTTATACCATCAGAATCCTTAACAATTATTAAAGATTCATACTCATCTAGATTTTCTATTATTATATCATTTTGAGTATCATATTCCTCATCTAATTCATCGCCATCTTTATGTTCTGTATTTATAGATCCTACTTCAACTACATCTGTATTGTCCAATACCTTAGCTACTGGAAATAAAGAGTTGATAGCTTTTTTAATGGTTTCATTTATATTTAATGCTTCTTTTATTTTATCAAAGGATATATTAACTATCTTAAACTCATTTCCATCTAGATCATGAGGCTGCTTTGATGAATATAATCCAATAGCTATAGCACCAATATTTAAGGTTATTAAACACATCAATGCCAAAATAATATAATCAGACTTTCTGGTTTTTCTCATGTTAAACACTCCCCAATATACTTTCAATACAAAAATTATATTCTTATCGGGGCTCGAATATACTAAAATTTAATTATCTTATATATCGATTTACATCTTTTAAATCTATTCCAGGATGTAATGCCATGTTTAAGCCATTAGCTACTATTATAGACAAATCATCAATTAATATATCTATGTCTGTCGGTGTAACCACAACATTTTTCATGTAAGGATTTAAAACCTCTTGAATTAAAGAATATTTCTCTTCTGATGATATTTGGGATAGCAAATTATAAAATTCTGACCCTACATTGGCTTCACTTTTCAATGAATCTATGATTAAATCCAGTGTATCGTTTACAATAGTAGCTGCATCAACAACAGTAGGTATTCCTATTGCAATTACTGGAACTCCTATGGTGCTTTCATTAAATTCCATTCTATTGTTTCCCACACCTGCTCCAGGATTTATACCTGTATCAGATATTTGTATTGTGGTGGATACTCTGTCCATCTTTCTTGAAGCTAATGCATCTACAGCTATTACTAAGTCTGGTTTCACTTTTTCTACTACGCCTTTTATTATTTCTCCTGTTTCTATGCCTGTTATTCCCATTACTCCTGGGGATAAAGCTGCTACATTTGCAACAGTCTCATCAATTTCTTTATTATAGTTAATAAAAAATTGTCTGGTAACTAAAACTCGTTCTACAACTTTTGGTCCTAATGCATCAGGCGTAATATTCCAATTCCCTAGTCCTACAATTAAAATCTTACTATTTTCTTTATTCTTCCCTAGACCTTTTATTTCTTTGGCCACCACTTGAGAAATTTCATCTTTTAGATCTTCATCTGATTTATTTAACCTAGGCACATCAATAGTTATATAAGTACCAATGGGCTTGTGTATATTTTCACTCCCCTCCTTGTTTAATACTTTTATTCTTGTAACTATATAGGATTCTTTCTCTTCTTTTTCTATATCAACCCCCTTAGAATCCTCATTGCTTGCTTGTTTATATAATTCTCTATTTTCTAAGGCTAAATCAGTACGAATTTGATACAATTAAATTCTCCTCCTAAAATAATAAATTTTTCTTTCATTTTATAATTTTATCCATTATAATGTTAAATATCCTTGCATTTTATGGTTCTTCGTGATAAAATGTTTTTTGTTAGATTAGAGGAGGTGAAACTATTGGCAAATATTAAATCTGCTGAAAAAAGAATTCTTATTACAGAAAAAAGAACAGCTATAAATAAAGCTAGAAAATCTGAAATTAAAACATATATTAAGAAATTTGATAAAGCTATCGATAACGGAAATTTTGATGAAGCAAAGACATTACTTAGGACTATTGATAAGAAATTAAAAAGAGCTGCTCATAAAAATGTTATTCATATGAACAACGCATCTAGAAAAGTTAGCCGCTTAACGAAGAAATTAAATAGTGCAATGTAATATAAAAAAGTAGATAAAACTTCGGGAGGCCGAAGTTTTTTTATATTGAGTAAACTAAATTAATAATCAACATTTCAAGGGCTAGCTTTTCATCATGGGAACTAGTCTTTTGTTTTATATCTAATTCTAAGATGTAATTTAATGATACTTTGAGTTGCTCTTCAGTAAAATTATAAGATTCTTTGGATATTTTTTTAAATTCGTAAGGTTTTATCTGTAATTTCTCTTGAGTTTCTCCTTCAGAATATCCCTTTTCTCTATATAGTTTATACCCTAGCATTAATCTTAATTGTCTAATAATCATAACAAGTATTCTCTGCACAGGTTCATTAGATATATGCATTTCATTAAATATTTTTAATGCTGAGTCACTATCTTTTTTGTTTATGCTAGCCAGTAAATTAAATATGTTAGTATCTAACGTTTTTGTTAAAACTATATCTATATCTTCTTTCATGATTTCTTTACTTGAGCTATAGTTAATTACCTTTAACAACTCGTTTTCCAAATCATAAAGGGTTTTAGTACTATTATAATCACTATAAGCAGACTCTCCAATAAAGTAATTTAGATTTACATTTGATATGTTTTTGTTATACTTCCTTAATTTATTTTCTAGCCATATATTTAAATCCTTGCCTTTTAATTTGGAGAACTCCACTACCCCACCTAACTTATTAATGGTTTTGTATAGTTTACTTGTTTTCTTTAGATTATTTGATCTATCCATTATAATCAAGCAAAGATAATTATCTAATTTTTCTATATATGAACTCATTATCCCATCTATGTCATTTGTTTCATTCTCCATAACTTCGCTAATATCTCTCACAATGACTATCTTTTTTGATGACATAAATGGAAGAGTTTCACATGCATTTAATATATTATCAAATTTTATTTCCTTCCCATCTATTACCACATAATTTAATGCCTCAAAGGAAGAATCGATAAATTTATTCTTTAAGTTTTCTATTGCTTCATTCATAAGATATTCCTCAACTCCAGTAAAGAAATATACTGGAAATAGATTATCTTTTTTTATACTATTAATAAGTTCACTGTAATTCATTAATTGTCAACTCCGTTTCAAAATATAAATAGTTCTTTATTAAAATATAGGATAGTAAATAATATATTGCATAAAAAGAAAGAATTAATAAGTTTTCATTTAATATATTTATTAAGTCTGAATCATTCTGTATGAAAGGAATTATATCTATATCTTCTTTATCTAATTTTACTTTAATCATTCCCATGGTATCTGTCCTATATAACTTAGTACCTAATTCCTCATATCTATCTATTATTTCTTTCCTAGGATGTCCATAGAAGTTATTTCTTCCTACAGAAATAATACCTACGGACGGCTTTATTTTGCTTAGCAATTCCTCGGTAGAAGAGGTGTTACTTCCATGATGGGGTACTTTTATTATATCTACTTGCCTTTCAAACTTATCTATCAATCCCAGCTCTACTTCTTTTTCCATATCTCCCGTAAAGAGTATCTTTCTATCATAATAAGAAAGCAAAAATACTAAAGAAAGATTATTTCCCTCAAATCCTCTTTTTATCAGTTCTTCATTAGGACTTAAAACCTTTATAGATGTATTATTATCTAGCCACATTAAATCATTTTCTTTTAATATAATTAATGGTATAGTTTTATTCTTAATTTCATTATAAATTTTGGATGTATTATCCTCATAGGATATTAAAATATTGTTAATCTCTATATTCTCTATTAAAAGAGGTAATGATTTACAATGATCATCATCAAAATGAGTTATAAAGACTCCTTTAAGTCTATTTATCCCCATTTTCTCTAGATATGGAAGTGTAATATCTTTTCCGACATCAAAAGAGTCCATTATATTTCCGCCAGTATCTACTAAATAACTCCCTTTTTTAGTATTGATAAGAATTGAATCTCCTTGCCCTACGTCTATAAATTGTATTTCAATGGATTTATCTATAAGTAATATTATAGAATTAAATAACAATAAGATAGATAAATAGTATATAATGACTTTTTTAATGCTTAAACCGACTTTATCTATTTTTATAACCTCAAATATTACTAACATTAAAATGTAATACAATATAATATCTGCAATTCCTGGAGAATAAGATTTTATTATTCCAAATGGAAACTTATATAAAATATTGACTAAATTAAATTGTATTGACAAAATCAAGTCTAGCAAATTACCTATCAATGGAATCAATATAGGTACTGAATAATAAAATCCTATCATAATTGTTCCTATAATTAAAGATAACGATAATATAGGAGCTATAACTAGATTAGAAAATATACTTAAAATAGATAATCTATTGAAATAATATGCTTGTATGGGCAATAATCCTATCTGGACTCCTAGAAGCCCGCATAAGGTATATATTATTTTATTATTATATGGATAAAAAACCTTCTGTATTTTAGGAGTAAAATAAATTATTGAAAATGTTGCAATAAAAGAAAGCTGGAATCCAAGATTAAATATCCACATTGGATTTATGATTAACAGGATAAACATTGCAAGAAATAAAGCATTGATAGAATCATAAGGCTCTGCTAGGGTTTGAGCATAAAAAAATATACTAAACATTATATTTGCCCTAAGTAAAGAAGGCGGGAATCCTATAAGATAGCCATAAAGCCAAATAATAATTAGAGTTATAATTATATCTAATTTCCTATTTACACCTAAATGAGACAATATATAAATCAAAGCTCCTGCTATTATTCCTATATGTAGTCCTGATACAGCTAATATATGGGCTAGTCCTAAATTTCTATATTTTTCAACATTTTCCTCTTCTAGATAGGAATACTCTCCTAATACTATACTTTTCATCAAAGAGCTGTTCTCAGTATTTAAGTTATTATCAAATATAGCTCCAATGGTTTTTCTAAAATTAGCTTTTGTCCTATATATAAAAGATTTATTCATATTGTTAATTCCTATTATGGAATAATCTTTTATCGTCATAGTTGTATGTATTCTATTTGATAATAAATTAAGTCTATAATTAAAAAGCATTGGATTTGTATTTTCCAGAGGTTTTTTTAATTTACCTGTAAAATTTATCTCATCACCTAATTCAATATCTTTATCTCCTATTACCTTTAAAACCAATTTTTCATTTATTTTAGAATGAATTGATTTATCTTCTATCCCATTGATACGAACAATGTATTTCCCTTGCCCATCTTCTTTCCAAAGTATATCATTAACAGTACCCCTAAGGATAATATCTCTATCTACCCTTGAAGCAAGTATACTGCTATTTAAATTATAAGTTCCAAGGCTAACTCCTAGTATGACCATGATAAAAAATAATATGATAGCGTTTGAACTATTTCTCATAAGATTTACAAAATAGGTCCCCAACCCTAAAACAATTAGCATAAAAATAGTAAATATACTAAAGTTAAAATAATAGGAAAGAATTATTCCTATAACTAACGGAATTGTTATAAATACAAAAGGTCTATCCATAGGACCCTCCAATTTACTTTTTTCTATGCATTCTATTTAAACTCCAAATCATAAGTATTAATCCTAAAAGAACTAACATACTACCATCAGGCATAATATCACCTCAAACCTTATTTCCCTCATTATAACATAATAATTTAATATTTTATTATTGTTTTTATTTTTTTATGATAATATATTATATATAATATCGAAGGGAATGATGGCAAAATGACTCATAAACTTTATTTGGATAATCCTTATTTACGAGAAATTGATTCAAGGATAATTGATAAAATTTATAAAGATGGCAAGTATTATATAAAGCTTAATAGAACAATTTTTTATCCTCATCTATCTGGAGGACAGCCAGGAGACAAAGGAACTATAAATGGTGTTCAAGTATTAGAAGTGTACGAAGAAGACTCAAATATAATTCACGTAGTTAAAGAAAATATTCATAGTGATAAAGTGATATTAAATATAGATTGGGAAAATAGACTAGACAACATGCAACAACATACTGGGCAGCATCTTCTATCGGCTGCATTTTATAAATTATATAATGGTGAAACAGTTGGATTTCATATAGGGCAAGATTATGTATACATTGATGTTACTCTACCAGAACTGTCGGAAGAAGAGGCAGAAAAAATTGAAGTATATGCTAATAGAATAATATCTTCAAATTTTGAAATTAAATCTTATTATATTGAAAAAAATGACATAAATAAAATCCCTGTTCGTAAACAACCTACTGTGAATTCTGATATTCGTATTGTAGAAATTGATAATATTGATTTTTCCCCTTGTGCAGGTACTCATTTGGGAAACACTGGAGAAATAGGCCTTATCAAGATACGAAAATGGGAAAAATATAAAGGCAATGTCAGAATTGAATTTGTTTGTGGAAGTAGAGCTCTATTTGATTATAGATGGAAAAATAAGATCATTAAAGATATTGGACTTCTACTATCTTCAAAAGATACAGATGTCTTCGAGAAAGTACAAATATTATATAATCAAAAAGAAGAACTGGAAAAAAAGAATAAAGACTTACGAGGTGAACTTTTTAGGTATAAAGGAGATGAACTACTAAGAAATTCTATTCATATAAATAATACTCCTTTTATTACCAAAGTATTTGATGATACAGACTTAAAAGAAATCAATGTAATAGCAAATCACTTAAATAATATATGTGATTCTGTTCAAGCTTATGGATCTAAATATGAAAATAAAGGTCAATTTTTAATTAGTGCATCAAAAGATTTAAATATAAATCTTAAAGATATTCTCAAAGAAATATCTGGAGAATTCGAGATAAAAGGTGGAGGCAGCTCTCAAACAGTTCAAGGTGGATGCTCATTAGAAGATTTGGATAAGTTACTAAACAAATTCCTCGAAAGGATTAAAAATTCTATATCCCTAAATTAATAAGATAAGGCAGACTCTTATGTCTGCCTTATCTTATTAATTTATATAGCTTAAAATTTCATCAAATATTTCTTCTCTGACTTTAGTCACTCCTGCAAAATCAACAGATGGTCTATAGCACTTTTCCAAGATGAAATGATTTTCTTTTGCTCCATTTAAACTTTTAACCCCTTTATCTACTAAAGAATTAAACATTTTATATTCTTCTATATTTATTTTGCTGCTATCAAAAAACTTATTTAAATCTATTTTAGTTTTTGCAAAATGTTCTCCATGTTTATTTGATGTTATTATTGTATCTAATTCTTTAATAAATACAGATTCAATCTTCTCTGGTATCAAAGAATTATGGTATATCTCTATTGCATAATTTCTTAATCTTCCCTCTTCTAATATTCTATTTAGTAAAGTGGATTTCCCTGTACCTATATCACCATTGATATAATATATATCTGTAACCCATTCTAATATGGTATTTGTATAATCCACAAATCCATGAGGTGTATAAGCTGTAGAAAATAAATGTCTTTCTTTAAATCCATTTGAAACTATTTGACTTGCTTCTTTTAGAAAAATCTTTTCTATAAATCTCTTACTTTCTTTGTTCACTTCTTCAATATCTAACTTCAATCTATTATCTTCTGTTATTTCTTCAAGTATAATTTTTGCTGCTTTAAAATAGTTAAAAGCTTTCCTATATGCATATTTATTATTTGCTTTCGCTTCAATTATTTCTTTTTTATTATTTTCTAATATATTAGCATCTATAAATTGTGCTAGATCTATTATTTTATCTGTTAATCCTGGATAAGTTGGGTCCATGGTATGAGGCGCAGTTCCGTCTAGCAAACATATTTTTAGCTTATCTATAACTATAGCATCTATAGACTTAGGATCAGATGGACAGTGATGATATTCAATATCATAGCCTTCACTTATCATTCTTTCTCCTAAATCTCTCATTAAAGAAGACTTACCACCACCAGGCATTCCTTTAAATATATATAGTCTATTCCTATCTTTAGATATTATATTATCATGTAAGGAGTAGAATCCACTTGCTGTATTCCCTCCTGGAAATATCCTTCTAATTTTCGCCATAACAAAACCTCCCAATATAGTTTCTTCCTACTCATACAATATATTCAAAAAATGAAACTTTTGTGATAAACAGTATAGATGCATCTAAAACAAAAATAGGACCAATAAGATCCTTCTCTATTGTTATATCTTTCTCCAACTCAATTGACAAACAGCCATAATTTTTGCTACTACATAAACTATATAATCCCTTCTATCTTCCGTAAATTCTATAATTCCTAAAGAACGTAATAAATCTCTAGCTATAAATAATAGGGTCTCTACTATTATTTACTACTCTTTACTTATATATAGTTCAATATTCAAATTAAAATTCCCTCTTTTTCCGAAAATTTTTAAATTAAAAGACATTGCAAAGAAAATTTGCTACAGATTATTTTTATTACTCCCAATTTTCTATTGTTGTATTTATACATTCAAATCCGTTATTCAAATATAACTTAACAGCTTCTTTATTCAAATCTGCAACAAATAAAGTAATTTCATCAGTTCCTGCCTCCTGAAGACGGTTAATAGCAAAAAATAAGAGTTTCTTTCCATATCCCTTATTTTGATATTTAGGGTTAACAAACAAATGATCTATTATGTTCTCATGTATTTCAACAGAACCTACCATTTCTTTATCTATAAACATAATAAAAACATTAGATTTCTTTTCATTCATTTCCTCCTGTGTATAAAATGAATCTGGGTTTTGATTTGTAGCTATACTCAGATTCCGAAAACAATCACAACAAATTCTTCGATAATCATTATAATATTCATTACTATAATTAACTACATCTATGTCTGAATTTACTTTTCCACCATAATATTTCATTTCATGTACAATAACTTCTGTCATTTTTACCTCCCCTTCAAAATAATCTTATTATTACACTCCCTATTACCTCTACTGCTGTAAATATACTTGTGTTTATATCTGCTAAACTTTTCCGTTCTACATCTCCAAAAATATCTATTTTTTTACATTAATCTACTTTTTAATCATACAATATTAGTTTTTTGCTAATACTAACACTGGAGGTGTTAATATGAAAAAATTTATTTTTGTAATATTTATCTGTATTCTTACTTTAACAGCTTGTAACAACAATCCTAATACTAATGAAGTTACGCTACCTACTCACCCTAATATGGAATTTGTTGAAATCGTTCATCAAGCTAAAGAAGAAAATGAATATACCACTACACTTTACACAGTAAAGAATTCAACTCAAGAACAAGTTACAGAAGAATATATAAAAATACTTGAAAATGATTCTTGGAATATAACATTTGTTAATAAGCCACTTCTCATAGAAGCAACAAAAGAGAATAAAGAGATAATGATATTTCTTTTTAATAAGGACAATGATGTCACTTTGGCTATTTTATCTAGATAATATTGAAATCATGACCATCTGTAAATGAAGTGTACTCCAAAAGTTAGGCTATAATTTAAACTTTTGGAGTATACTTCATTAGAAAGTGGTATTTATAAACAATAAAATACCGTAAAATTCTTTTCTGAATAATACGATATTTCAATAGAATTTTTAGTTTTACCAAGGATAACATTTAATATAAATATTATGAAATGATTTAAGTGTTAGTCTAGTATCTTTTCATATTCAATCCTACATGGCTTAAATCCGCAGCGTTCATGAATTTCCCTTGATGGAATATTTCCATAACCTGTACCTGAGCGAAGAATATTTGCACCTCTCATTTTAGCAATTTTCTCTGAATATTCTATAGCATATGTTCCAACTCCAGATTTTCTAAACTGTTTTGTGACTGCTATTTCATTAATTTCTGCAATTGATAAATTATAATCTCTTATATCAGAGAAAGTTACCCAAATATAGCCCAGTACTATTCCATTTTCATCCTCTAATATATCTGCAATTGTTCGATTGTCACCCATGCTCTTATATAGAGTGGAAATAAACTCTTCAACCTGATTTTCAGTATTCAACCATTTTTGGTAGTATATTTCATATGGTGTTTTTTTAGCAAAATCCGATTCACATTCATAGTTTATTTCGCAATGGAACTCAAGCAATATTTCTCTATCTTTAACAATATCTATTCTCCTATGTCTTATCATAACTTCACCTTCTTAACTCATTTTATTATACTGATCAAATCTGTATAACAAGAAAATTATACCATATTTTTTTTATAGCTTTATAGAAAGTTTCTATTTTAGAATATCGTATTATTCAGTTTTTAATGTTCAATTATACATAAATGACAAACTCTTAGGGCTTATGGACAAACTATCAATATACAAATAAACTTAATTAAAGATGGAGATAATGGAGATATTGGAATTAGATTATATTTAAAATATCCTAAGACAGAGAATAGTACGAGAATCCTAGCTTTATCTGATAGTGTTATTGAATTATTAAAGAAACATCAAGAAGAACAAAATGAATTGATTACAAAACAAGGAAGTCTATGTCAAAATGAAAGATTTATTTTCTGCAATGATGATGGCTCTAATATTGACTCATCGGTTAAACAAAAACAAAAAATAAAAAAAGCGACCTAAGTCGCTAATCTACTATGGCGGGAGTATGTGGGAATCGAACCCACCTAAGAAGCTACTAACCCCTCACGCTGGTTTTGAAGACCAGAGAGCCCACCAGGACTCATCTACCCCCAAATTAGGAACAAAATCCATTATACAACAAATTTTGACCTTTTTCAAGCATTTTTTACAATTTATAATTTAGAATTATTAAAATAATAGCCTACTCCCCATTTAGTCATAATATACTCAGCATCCGATGAATCTTTTTCAATCTTTTCTCTTATTCGTCTTATATGAACATCGACCGTCCTTAGATCACCATAGTATGCATAACCCCATACTAGTTCCAACAGTTCTTCTCTTTTAAAAACTTTTCCGGGATTTGAAATCAGAACAAAAAATAAATCAAACTCTTTTCCAGTTAAATTTATATTCCTATCTTTTATATTTACTTTTCTACCTACAGTATTTATTGTGAAGTCCTGTATTTTTATCGCTTGATTATTAAGTTCTACAGATTTATAGTTTACTCTTCTTAATATTGCCTTAATTCTTGCCTTTAATTCAAGGATATTAAAAGGTTTAACAATATAATCATCTGCTCCATATTCAAGTGCCAAAATCTTATTAATATCCTCATCTTTTTCAGTTATTACTATAATTGGCACTTGAGAAACATTTCTAATGGCTTGACAGATATTCAAGCCATTAGAATCTGGTAATATTAGATCAAGTAATACTAAACTATAATCATTTATACTTACTCTCTCTATAGCATCCTTTCCATGATGCATTATATCTATACTATATCCGTCTTGCTCAAGGCTATATTTTAAGCCCTTCACAAAGGATTTATCATTGTCTAAGATTAGTACTTTTTTCTCCATCTCCTCACCCCTGTACTTGAGCATTAATCATTTGTTTAAAATTCTAATATCTTTATCTCTTTTTGTTATTTTGATTTGATCAAAATATTCAAGAAGAGCAAGGGCTACCTTCCTATTTGTATTTAACAAATCTCTATACTCACCTATCGATATTGAATCTTTGTTTGTAAAGTGTTCTTTCAATTTATCTAAACCTAAGTCGTAAGCTTCTTTAGAGATATATACCTCTTCATTTAATTTGATAATATCTCCATTATTCAACAGAGAAATAAATACTTCTTCTATTTCATCTTTCTTCTCACCAATTATAGATTCTAAATCCTCTCTTCTTGGTGGCTGATATGGATTTTCTTTGAAACCTCTCAAAATCTCTTGGCTAATTTTTAATTGATTATCATTGAATTTTATTTCAAATCCATTGATTGAAATATTTTCAAGTTTCTGTTCTAAATATCCTTTCTCAATTAACAAATCTATAAATGCTTCAGCTACTTTTGGCTTTGCATTCTTTAAAAATCTACTACGTATTTCTTCCTTTTGCATGCCTGCTCTTAAAGGATATTTAGAATGGAAATTCTTAAGTTCCTCTAAGATTTTATCTTTAACCTTATTAAAATAATTTATATGAATTATATGCAAATCCTTAGTAAGGGAAAATGATATAACTTTTTTATTTTCTATAAGTTTATTTATCTCATTCTTTATACTTTCTTCTAACATTGCAGTAAAAACTGCTATTTCTTTCGTTGTTGGAAATTCCTTTGATTTATCCTCGATAATATTTTCAATAATATCTGTTGACGAACCCATCTCTTTAATCTCTAATTCTTTTATTGCTTTGTCATCAAATCTTTTTTTCTTTTTTGGATTAGGTTCTAATATCTCTCCACCACCTATTGTAAACATAGGTGAATAAAATCTAATGATAAACTTATCTCCCCTCTTAGCTACTACCTCTTCTTCCAGTCTAAGCTGTGCATAAGCTTCATCACCAGGCCCTATTTCTTCTTTATCTAGTAAAACAACACGGCATAATACTTCCTTTGTGCCTATATACAGCCTTAGTCTTGTTCTATTATCAATATATCTATCTATATCTTTAAGAAGCTTAATCTTTACATCAAGCATCATAGTATCATTCATGGAATTAACTGGTGCTATAGTATCTCCTCTATCAATATCTTCCTTTTTTAGTCCTGCTAAATTAGCAGCCACCCTTTGTCCTCCATAGGCAATACTAGCATCTTGGTCATGAACTTGTAATGTTCTTATTCTGGCTTTTTTATCTCCTGGAAATACTTGAACTTCATCTCCTATCTTAAGTTGTCCAGATAATAAAGTACCTGTTACTACAGTTCCAAAACCTGATATAGAAAACACTCTATCAACTGGAAGCCTAGGCATATCATCTACATCTCTATCCTTTAGCTCAGCTGCATATCCATCTATAAGATTGATAATCTTTTCAATCCCCATTTTAGTAGTAGAGGAAGCTCTTATTATAGGAGTATCTTCAAGAAATGTCCCCTTTATTTCCTCCCTTACTTCCTCTTCAACCATATCTATCCATTCACTATCTACTAAATCAGACTTTGTAAGAACAACAAATCCCTTTTTTATTCCTAATAAGTCTAAAATATGCAGATGTTCCAATGTCTGAGGCATTATACCTTCATCTGCTGCCACAACTAATAGAACAATATCTATACCTATAACCCCTGCAAGCATATTCTTTACGAATTTTTCATGGCCTGGCACATCTATTATTCCAGCTCTTTGCCCTGAAGGTAAATCAAAGTAAGTGAAACCTAGTTCAATTGATATTCCTCTTTCCTGTTCTTCCTTTAGTCTATCTGTGTTTCTTCCGGTAATAGCTCTAATTAAAGTTGTTTTACCATGGTCTATATGACCCGCTGTTCCTATAATTACATGTTTCATTTATTAAACTCCTTTAACCTTATTTAAAGCAAAACTTATTCCTTCCACGATAACATCAAATTCTTCTTCTTTAATAGTTCTTAAATCTAGGTATACTCTATCCTTATACAATCGAGTAATAATTGGTATATGGAATTTTCTCAAATTATTTTCAAATTCTTGAGTACTAAAATTATTCAGAGTAAGTACTATGCATTTAGTAGGTAATTTTTCTAAAGGTAAAGAACCTCCACCAACTTCTGAAAAATTATCTTCTATATTTATCTCCAAAGAATCATCAAAACTTTTCTCATCCATTCTTGATTTAAGTTCTATTGCCTTTTTCTCTATTTCCTCTAAACACATAACAAGCATAGCTAAAGTTGGAATTTCTTTAACTGCTGTTCCTTCATCAAGATAATATCTTAAAGTTGCCTCAAGTGCAGAAATAGTAAATTTATCCACTCTAAACGCCCTTGTAAATGGATTTTTTTTCATGGCCTGAATATATTCTCTCTTACCAACTATAACCCCTACCTGCGGTCCCCCTAAAAGTTTATCACCGCTAAATGTAACTATATCTACACCTTTTCTTAAAGATTCTTGAACTGTTGGCTCATACTCTATACCATATTTAGATAGATCTATAAGCACACCACTACCTAAATCCTCAATAAGAGGTAAATTGTATTTCTCCTTTAATGGAATCAATTCCTCAGAATCAACATTTGATGTAAATCCTAATATTCTATAATTACTAGTATGAACTTTTAATAAAGCTCCTGTATTTTCATTTATAGCATTTTCAAAATCCCATAGATGAGTCTTATTTGTTGTACCAACTGATACTAAAGATGCTCCACTTTGTTCCATTACATCAGGTATCCTAAAGGAACCACCTATCTCAACTAATTCACCACGTGATACTATTACTTCCTTATCCTTAGCCATAGTACTTAATACAAGTATCACTGCAGCTGCATTGTTATTAACAACCATAGCTGCTTCCCCACCTGTTATCTCAGCTATTATTTCCTCCAAATGACTATATCTAGAGCCTCTAGATCCAGTTTCTAAATCATATTCTAGATTGGAATAATTAATCGCAATTTCCTTAACATTGTCCATAATCTTTTCATTGATTAATGACCTTCCTAAATTAGTATGGATTACAACTCCAGTAGCATTTACTACTCTTTTTAATCTATATGTGTTTTTTTCATCTGCTCTCTTTTTTATTTTAAAATCAATATTTTCAATTTCGTTAATTATTTCTTCTTCTGAAAGTATTTTTCCTTTAATCTTTCCTCTAATTTCTTCTATTTCCGTTCTTATACTATCCAACACAGTCTTTCTTGGTATATAATTTAATAGTTCTTTTATACTATTTTTGTCTAATATTTCATCTACTTTAGGTATTAAAGTAAATAGATTTTTCTCTGCCATATAATCCCTTCCTTATTTCTATTCTACTATTACATAATACTCCTGCTTCTCACATACCTCTCCTACCACTGCATATTTAGTAGGTGTTGATTTTAATTCTTCTAAAAGTTTGCCTTGTCTTTCCTTGGGAATAGATATTAGAAGTCCACCAGACGTCTGAGGATCAAATAAAATATCTTCTATATCCTTTGGTATATATTCATTAATATAGACATTCTCTCCTGTATGAGTTCTATTTGCATATGCACCTGCAGGAACTAATCCCATGCGAGCATATTCTAATGCATTAGAAACTATAGGAATATTCTTGTGATTTATCTTTATGGTCACAGAACTTCCCATACCCATTTCTAGGGCATGACCGAGTAATCCAAACCCTGTTATATCTGTAAGGCTATTAACGCCTCCTACACGTTCCATAGCCTCCTTAGCATACTTATTTAGAGTGGACATTACCATCACTGCTTCATCATAGGTATCTTTATCTGCTATCTCACCTTTTATAGCAGTATTTATAATACCTAACCCTAAAGGCTTAGTCAATATAAGTATATCTCCTGGTTTAGCATTACTATTTGTAAGAACTTTATCTGGATGTACAAATCCTGCAACTGATAAGCCATACTTTGGTTCATCATCTTCTACAGTATGCCCACCTACCGTAATAGCTCCTGCCTCTTTTACTTTATCATATCCTCCCTTTAATATTTCAGCTAATATATTTGGACTTAAACAATTTGGAAAACATACAATATTCATGGCTAGCTTTGGTTCGCCACCCATGGCATAAACATCCGATAATGAATTTGTTGCCGCTATTTGTCCAAATGTATATGGATCATCTACTACTGGGGTAAAAAAATCTAATGTTTGAATCATCGCTAAATCATCATTTATTTTATATACAGCTGCATCATCAGACGTTTCTAATCCGACTAATAAGTTTTCATCATAAGTTTTTGGTAAATGACACAAAACTTGTGCCAATATATCGGGACCGATTTTAGCCGCTCAACCAGAGCTTTTTGTTAATTGAGTTAATTTCTTTTCCATGAGTACACCTCTTTAGTTTACTATAATTAATTCCTTTATTCCTTCAAATTTTTTATCTCCTATACCTGATACGTTCTTAATATCTTCAATGCTTTTAAATGGATTCATAGACCTATATTCAATTATTCTTCCTGCAATTGTTTCTCCTATACCAGGTAATGATATTAAATCCTCTTTACTACAGGTATTTATGTTTATTTTACCAGATTCTTTTTCACTAGAACCTGTTGTAGCCAATATCTCTATTTCTTCTGAAGTATCTTCTCCTATTTTAGGTATATATATTTTTTCCTCATCTACTAATTTCTTTGCTAAATTTATTCTATCTATATCAGCATCTTTTTTCAATCCCCCAGCTAATTTTACTGCATCAATTAGTCTATTGCCTAATTCTAACTCTACTATACCAGGATTATAAACTTGTCCACTTATATGCACCATGATAGTTTTATCTTTATTGTCTATTATACTACTATCTGCTACTTCTTCTATATCTTTTTCATCCCTAGAACTAATGATTTGTATAGCATTACCTCTTGATTCAATTATATCCCTTATGAAAAATTTAAAACCTAAAGTAAGAATAATTGTAAAAACTATTAATAGTATAACTATTTGCTCTCTCTTTGTAAAGGAAACCATATACATCCCCCCGAAATATGTTCTTATTTGTTAATATTCGACCTATTTTTTGTTTTCCCTTCTTTTTTTAAAATATTTATACTTAATTATTTATGACTTTTCTGGTATAATCTTAATATCAAGATGAGGTGGTGGATAATTTGAAAAAAATTTTAGTTTTATTTATTTTTGTATTTCTATTTAGTACATATTCCTTTTCATATGCTGATGATTTAACCCTATCTGGAGAAGGAGCTATTTTAATTGATATGGATACATCGGAAATTTTATATGAAAAAAATTCACACTCTCAATTTTATCCTGCTAGTACTACTAAGATTATGACTGCTATATTAGCAATCGAACATGGTAATATGGAGGATATAGTTACCATAGATCAAGAAGTTGTAGATTTAACTGATGGATCTCATATAGCCTTAGAACCTGGTGAACAATTGTCATTAGAGCATTTATTAAATGCTTTACTTATAGAATCCGCCAATGATGCGGCCGTTGCCATAGCAAAACATATTTCTGGTAGTGTAGAAAATTTTAGTAAATTAATGAACGAAAAGGCAAAATCAATAGGTGCTTTGAATACTAATTTTATTAATCCTAATGGATTACCTAATGAGGAACATTTAACAACAGCATATGATTTAGCATTGATTGGTAGATATGCAATGGAAAATGAAAAGTTTAGGTCTATAGTTAAAAATTATACTTACACTATACCTATAACAAATAAAAAAACTGAACCTAGACCTCTAAAATCAGCTAATAGGCTTCTATATAGTACAGAAAAGATTGATGTAGATGGTAAACTAACACCCATTAAATATGATGGGGTAAATGGTGTGAAGTCGGGCTATACAGTTGCAGCTCAGCAATGTCTTGTTACATCTCTAGAAAAAGATGGACATAGACTCATAGCTGTAGTATTAAAATCTAATGGTAAAAATATTTACTCCGACATTCATAAATTATTAAATTATGGAATTGAAAATTTTGAGAAAGTAAAAATTGGTTTTGCTAATAAATTTATTAATAATTTTAATGTGAATAATGGTGTCATTCCTTTTGTAGCTGGAGTTAGTAAATCTGATTCTCATTTTATAGTTAGGAAAGATCAGAAAGATAAGGTAGAAGAAAGAATTATAGTAGATGAAACCTTAGAAGCTCCAATATCAAAAGGGCAAGTAATTGGCAAGCTAGAATATCTTTTAAATGGCAAAGTTGTAGCCGAAACAGATATTGTCTCTACCATGGATATAGAGAAGATACCTGCTCCTAGTATATTTAAAAATATTTTAAGTAAATGGTATATATTAGTTTTAATGGTTTTAGTGTTTGGAAGAATAGTAGCTTTAAATAAAAAAAGAAAAAGACAAAGAAGAAGAAGGACAAGTTTATACAGAGTATAAGATATAAAGAAACCTAATTAAATTTAACTAGGTTTCTTTATTTTATTACTATCATTAACTCCATTATTTATAATCAAATTTAAATCTCTTCAATCTTAAATCATTCAACAATACTGATATTTAACTAAAAGTCATAGTTATAGCATAATTATCCTACTTCCTATATCTACTTTCCTATTACCTTTCTATACTTAATTCACCATTATATACCTCAGTATTTAATTCTCCCATGAGCTTGCTTGAAATAAGCCCTGCTACAATTGAATCACTTACATTAACCATGGTTCTACCCATATCGATTAATGGCTCTATAGCTATTAATAATCCTACCAATCCTACTGGTAAACCCATAGCTGATAGAACTGTTAAAGCAGCAAATGTTGCTCCCCCTCCTACACCAGCTATACCAAAAGAGGATAATGTTGTAACTATAACTAGCTTAATTAGGAAAGCTGGAGCTAATGGATTTATACCAACTGTAGGTGCTATCATTACCGCAAGCATTGCAGGATAAACACCTGCACATCCATTTTGCCCAATACTAGTACCTAATGAAGCAGACAGATTGGCATGACCTTGAGATACCCCCATTTTTTCTACTTGAGTTTCTATATTTATTGGTAGAGCGCCAGCAGATGATCTAGAGGTAAAAGCAAACATTAAAGGTGCTGCAGCTTTCTTTAAATAAATGATTGGATTTATCCTAAATACTGCTAAAATCACTAAATGTATAATGAAAACTATCAATAAAGCCACATACGAGGCCATTACGAGGTTAAGAAGTCTCAATATTTCAGTAAAATTACTTGTAGAAACTATTTTTGTCATAAGTGCCAGTACTCCATAAGGTGTTAATCTAAGAATCATAGTAACCATACGCATTACTACATCATGAAGAGACCTTATAAGTTTAGTAAAATTTTCAGCTGAATCTGGTTTATTTTTTCTTATACCTATAGTAGCTAAACCTATGAATGCTGCAAATACTACAACAGATAAAGTAGCAGAACTACCTTGACCTGTCATTGAATAAAAAGGATTAGTTGGTATTATCTCAACTATCTGCTCTTGAATTGGTTTTGATTTAAAATCTTCTAAACGAGTCTCTAGATTTACAACTGCCTTTTGCTCATTCTCCCCAGATTGAAGGCCTTCAGCAGAAAGTTTAAATATATTAGCTGTACTTGCGCCAATAAAGGCTGATACAGCTGTAGTTATTAGCAAAATGACAATTATTTGAGTCGCCATTTTACCTAAATTCTTAGAATTCTGATTTATTATGGCAGATGTTATTGAAACAAAAATCAGCGGAATAACAATCATTCTAAGAAGTCTTACATAACCTGTTCCTATAACAGAAAACCAAGTATTAGACTGATTTACTACCTCAGATGATGCTCCAAAAATTAACTGAAGCACTGCACCAAAGATAATCCCTGATCCCATTGCCAAGAGAACCCTAACCGTAAAAGAAAATCTTTTTTTCTTCAAAAATACTAAACTGTAAATAGCGACTAACATAACCATAATGTTTATTATTACTACTAAATTCGTATTCATAACTACACTCCTTTATTTATTAATATTTTGTAAACTTAAATTAACTTTAAACGTCCCTAATCTTCTAATTTTATATCCAATATCGCCTCCTCTAAATTTCTACTTTTAGAAATAAAAAAACTCCTGCCTCTGATAACTCAGAGGCAGGAGTTTAACTCCGCGATCCCACTCTGTTTAGACAAAATAATAGTAATAATGTCTATCTCATTTCCAACACTAACATGCTGTATCTCGATAACGGGAGATTCCGTAAAAGTCTACTATTATTCGACCTAACATTCATAGGGGCACTTCAATTAAGTTTATGCATAGAGCTTTCTCAGCCTAGAAGCTCCTCTCTGTCTGGTCTACATAATTTACTTTCCCTAATCGCCATGTTTAATTCCTATTAAATTACTATGTTTTATATATAATAATACTTTATATATAAAAAATCAAGATGTTTTTTTATATATTTATATACTATTTCATTTAGACCTATTATGTTATTGTAAAATATAATAAATTTAACTTTGCTTTACATCCTTATTATACTTTTCTAATATATATTAAAATACGTCTTATTATGCCTAATAGATTAGTTCTTTGTTAGATTAAATCCAATTTCTTATAATACTTTTTACTTATTCAAGTGATAATCCCTGCTTCTAATAAGATAAGATTTGAATTCATAGTATATAGTATGTTTTTTATATCATTTGGTAATATACTTTCTAAAAATAATATGAATAATATCTAGTAAAATCTCTTAATAGAGGTGATTAGAATTACAAAATTTTATAATAAAAAATGTTCCTACCTCATAAACAGATTTTTATTCCTTATCTGTCTACTTAATAAGAACATATAAACTCAACTAAGCTAGGTTTTTATTTATATTATTGCTATAGCTTCAATTTCGATATCTGCACCCTTAGGTAAAGCTGCTACTTGTACTAAGGATCTTGCCGGCTTATGATCTCCAAAAAATTCTGCATAAACTTCATTTATTTTAGAAAAATCATTCATATCAGTAACAAATACTGTTACCTTAACTATATTTTCAATATTTGCATGACCAGCTTCTAAAACAGCTTTTACATTCTCCAAGCATAATCTAGTTTCTTTTTGTATATCACCCTTAGATAACTCCCCAGTCTCAGGGTCTATTGGCAGTTGTCCAGATGAATAAATTATATTCTCAGATTTTACTCCTTGTGAATATGGACCAACTGCTGATGGTGCCTTTTCTGTTGATAAAAATCTTAAAGTCATTATTTGTCCTCCTTTAGTTTAGATTATTTCTTTCCTTTTCATCAGACCATAGTCTTTCTAGGTTATAAAATTCTCTTTCTTCTTTATGGAATATATGAACTATTATATCATTAAAATCCAATAATATCCATCTTCCACTTTGATATCCTTCTTTTACAACTTCACCAGTCCCTGCCTCAATCATCTTATCCTCCACCTCATCAGCTATTGCCATTACCTGAGTAGATGAATTTCCACTTGCAATTATAAAATAATCTGCAATAGGTGTTAATTTTGATATATTTAGCACCTTAATATCAAGTGCTTTCTTATCTTCACATGCTTTAGTAATAATGGATAATTTGTTTTCTAAATCCAGCATAATTTACCCCCTCCAATCAATTTTTCTTACCTTAATCTTATCTTTACGCAATCACTCAAAGTCTTAGTCCTTTTAACCACCTTATATTAATAGAATATATCTTTTATTTATCTAATCTAGATTCTATTATTAAATAGTTTCTTGCTCTTATAGTATCAGGATGAATCACTTTATTTCTTTCAATTAAAAAGATTATTGTTTTTTCCATAGCTAATAAAAGAGCTTTATCTAAATTATCGAAGGCTAATCTTCTCACTTCCTCAACACCTGGAAAATTTCTATATGGTTCTATATAGTCAGCCATATAAATTATCTTATCTAATATACTCATTTTTTCTTTACCAATAGTATGATAATAAATTGCATCTAATATTTCACTATCTTTTATTCCATATTCTTCTTTTGCTATTTTAGCTCCAAGAGGTCCATGGATAAGTTCATGATTGTATTCCATACAAGCATCTAAAATTATATCAAAGTCAGATGCCCTTTTCAACAAATATGTTTCATCAATTATCTTAGCACAATCGTGTAAGATTGCAGCTGTTTTAGTTTTTTCTATATCAATATTATAAGTTTGGGCAAGTTCTATAGCAGTCTGCATAACTCTTATTGAATGGTTATATCTTTTTTCTCCTATGCTTTTTATTAATTTATCTTCCAAAGATTTATCCATCTATATTCTCCCTATTATATAGATTGTGTTCTAAAATATAATTTTCAACTAATTCAGGTACAAGATATTTTATGCTTAATCTATTTCTAACTCTATTTCTAATTTCAGTAGAAGAAATTTCAATAAGTGGCGAATTAACCTTTTCAAACTTAACTCCATAAAGTAAATTTAATTCCTTAATTTTATTATCTATACTTTCATCTTCTTTTCCTGGTCTATAGAGTAAAATAAATTTACATAAACATATAAGCTCTTCAAAGTTCCTCCATTTATTTATTTCGAAAAGAATATCGGAACCAATTATAAAATATATTTCATCATCTCTATATTCTTCTTTTATTTTCATTATAGTATCAATAGTATAGGTAATACCAACCCTATTAATTTCTATAAATGATATTTCAAAATATTCATTTGAATCTATAGCTAATGAAATCATATCTGTTCTTTTCCTTGATTCGCTAATGCCTTTATTATCTTTAAAAGGATGTACACCTGATGGCACAAAAATTAGCTTATCTAGGTTTAAGGAAGTTCTGACATATTCTGCCCCTATTAAATGTCCATTATGAATAGGATCAAAAGTGCCTCCCATTACTCCAATTTTCATTGATTTCCTCCTCAAGTAATAATTAAACTTCAGAAATATGTAAGATTCTGAAGTTTATAATTTCCTTTAATTTGGTAATTCGATTTTTTTATTTTCTCTAGATTCTTTATACAAAACAAATTTATTTCCGATACTTTGGACAAACTCTGCATCTATTTCTTCAGCAATTTGACTTGCAACTTCAGTTGCATCTAATAAACTATTATTTAGTACCTTTATCTTTACTAATTCTCTTGCCTCTAAAGCATCTTCAACTTGTTTAATAAAGTTCTCTGTTATTCCATTTTTTCCCACTTGAAATATTGGATCCATAGTATTTGCAATACTTTTCAAATAAGATCTTTGTTTTCCTGTTAACAACTGATCCACTCCTCTAATCTAAACTTCTATTTCTTTTCTTTGTCTTCTATGCTTTTCGTAGTCTGTATTACCTTTCTTCCAACCTGTTCTTGACTTTTCTCCTGGCCTATAATTTTCATTTATTACTACCTCATTTTTCATTAAGCAATAATATGTTGGTTGATTTTCTTTACAGTTTCCACAGCTTAAGCAGTCCATTTTGATAACTTACCCTCCATTTAATCAAAGAATTCAAATTCATATCCACAGATAAATACAGATTCATACTCCTGTATTCCTAATTCTTTAAGTTCATCTATTACTCCTTTTTTTCTCAACATGTCTTGGAAATATCTTAAAGAATCTACATCGTCAAAATAAGTTGAACCTAAAAGTCTTTCAATAAATGCTCCTTCTACAATATAATTACCATCTTCTTTCTTCACAATTATTGAGGTATCAATATCTTCTTCGTGCATAAATTGTTCATCAAAAGTTTCATAGATAATTTCAGTATTAGAGAGCAAGTCCCATATAGCATATTTAAGTTCATCTATTCCTCCTGATGTTGCAGCAGAAACAGGATATATTTTATAACCCTTAGGTTCAAATTCTTTTTTAATCTTCGCTAAACCTTCCTCTGCCCCTAGTATATCCATCTTATTTGCCACTATGATTTGTGGCTTATCTATTAGTTTAATATTATATTGACCTAACTCCTCATTTATCTTATAAAAGTCCTCCACAGGATCTCTGCCTTCGCTACCAGATGTGTCTAAGACATGTACAAGGACCCTAGTCCTTTCAATATGCCTTAAGAAATCATGACCTAGACCAGCCCCTTGGTGAGCCCCCTCAATTAATCCAGGAATATCTGCTATAACAAAAGATTTTTCTTCACCCACCCTAACAACCCCAAGATTTGGTTTTAGAGTTGTAAAGTGATAATTTGCTATTTTAGGTTTTGCTGCTGAAACAATTGAAAGTATAGTTGATTTTCCCACATTAGGAAATCCTATAAGTCCTACATCTGCAAGAAGTTTCAATTCTAATGTTATATCTCTTTCTTGCCCTTTCGTACCTGGCTCCGCAAACCCAGGTGCTTGACGTGTGGCAGTGGCAAACTTAGCGTTTCCTCTACCTCCTCTACCTCCTCTTGCTATGACAAATATCTGATCCTTTTCTTTAAGATCTACTATTACACCTTCAGTATTTGCATCTTTCACTAAGGTTCCAACAGGTACCTTTAGTATAATATCTTCTCCAGCTTTTCCAAATTGTTTCTTGGTTCTTCCATCTTCACCATTCTGTCCAGTATAAGAACGCTTATACCTGAAATCCATCAGTGTCCTAATCCCCTCATCAGCTTTTAGGATTATACTGCCTCCATTACCGCCGTCTCCTCCATAAGGTCCTCCAGCCGGTTCATATTTTTCCCGTCTCCAGGCTACAATACCATCTCCACCTTTGCCAGCTTTGACATGTATTTTGGCCACGTCTATAAACATAATCTCATCATCCTTATTAGTTACTTTTCTCTGTATTTTTTATTTTTACAAATCGATAAATTTATTATACCAATTTTACTAAGTCTGTCAATTATTATATTGAACTTAAATTAATTTTAATTCTAAATCGTCCTGATTATTTTATTCTAATATAAGGATTTTATACTAAAACAGTGTTATATAAAAAGTTCAAATAAAAAAATTTATCATTGAAATATCAGCAGATTAAGGAAGTCCTTTATAAAATCTCTTAGGTCAAATTTAATCTAAAATGAAGTAGAATTTTCCTACTATAAAAAATATAAGCTTACCATGATGGTAAGCTTAAAATTTACGCTAATTCCTCTGCAGGATAAACACTAACTTGTTTTTTATCTCTACCTTTTCTTTCAAATCTAACTACACCATCGACAGTTGCAAATAAAGTATCGTCTCCACCTTTACCTACATTATTTCCAGGGTGTATTTTAGTACCTCTTTGTCTAACTAGGATATTTCCAGCTAAAACGAATTGTCCATCGCCTCTCTTAACACCTAATCTTTTAGCTTCACTATCTCTACCATTTCTGGAACTACCTACTCCTTTTTTAGAAGCAAATAATTGTAAATTCAATTTAATCATCAATTACACCTCCCCATTCTTGAGTGCTACATACTCTGGGTAACTTTCTATTACTGAATTAATCCCTACTACTAACGATTCTAATAGGACCTGTGCTTTATCTAATTTAAGTTTTTCTATATTCTTAGGTAATTCTACGTCAAGAAACCCTGTTTTTTCATCTATGGAATACTTAATAGTATTTTCCTCTATTTCACAAACCTCCACTAAAGATAATAGAGTCGTTTGAGAGAGCACTGATATAGCAGCACATACTATATCTTTACCATATGAGTCATAATCTGCATGTCCTTCTATGGTATATTTTTTAATGTAATTATTTTTATCCCTATATATTTTGGCTATTATCATAAGATTAGCCAACAATATTTTCGATTCTTACTTTAGTAAATGGTTGACGATGTCCTTGTTTCTTTCTAATGTTTTTCTTAGGCTTATATTTGAAAACAACGATTTTTTTAGCCTTTCCTTGTTCTAAAACAACAGCTTCAACTTTAGCACCATCAACATAAGGCTTACCAGCAACTATCTCGCCTTCTTTAGACACTAAAAGAACTTTATCAAAGTTTACATTTGTGCCTTCTTCTGCATTTATTTTCTCTACGAAAACAACATCGCCTTGTTGAACTCTATATTGTTTACCACCAGTTTCTATTACAGCATACATGTAAAATTGCACCTCCTCTAACCCAGTCTCGCCAATACAGGGTGCCGTTAGGACTTAAACCCAGATTGAGCGGCTCTACACCAAAGTATTTTAACAAATATATCTAGGATTGTCAATACCTAATTCTATTTAGTAATGTTTCCCCTGCCTTCACATTTCGGACATTTTTTATAGAAATCTTTAGATAGTGATCTTCTTATTTTCTTTCTTGTTAGCTCAACAAGACCAAGTTTTGTAATCCCTATAATATTTGTCTTTATTTTATCCTTTTTTAAATACTTCTTAAAGGTAGATAGCACTGTTGAAATATCGTTTTTACTCTTCATATCTATAAAATCTACTATTATAATGCCTCCAATATCTCGTAGTCTAATTTGTCTTGCTATCTCTTCAGCGGCTTCTATATTAGTTTTTAATATAGTATCTCCTAAAGAGTTGGTGCCAACAAATTTTCCAGTATTAACATCTATTGCAGTCAAGGCCTCAGTCTCATCTATAACTATATATCCCCCAGATTTGAGGGGAACCATTCTTTGTAGTGCCATTTTTAAATCTAATTGAATTCCAGTATCATAAGCTATTGAAAAATCTGTATTTAATTCTATTTTATTGGAAAATTTAAATGGATAAATTTCCTCCATTAAAACTAAATTATCATATACTTTCTTATTGTTTACGATGATCTTTTCCATAGCATCATCATAGCTATCTCTTATTATCTGATAGTCTAAGCTAGGTTCTTTATAGAGAAGCTTGGGACAAGGCAAAAAGTTCTTTTCTTTTTGAATCTTGGCATAGATATTATATAGAATATCATATTCTTCCTTTAGTACAGATTCCTCTATTGCCTCTGAAGCTGTTCTAAAAATTACTCCCATGCCATCCTTTATAATTCTTTTTCCTATATCCCTCAGGCTTTCTGCTTCCTTAGAACATGTAATTTTTTTAGATATATTTATTTTATTAGAAAATGGCGTGAATACTAAATATCTACCTGGTATTTCAATATGAGTTGTTACCTTTGCTCCTTTGTTACCCGATGGTTCCTTTATGACCTGTACTATTACTTCTTGACCAGATTTAATGACTTCAGATATCTTATATATCCTTCCATCATATAAAAGTTCCCTAGACAGAGCATCCTTTACATATAAGTAGGCATTTTTAGACTCACCAATATCTACAAAGGCCGCCTCCATACCTTGTAACACATTAGTTACTCTTCCTCTATAAATATTTCCAACTATCTTACTATCTTGTTCTTCTAAATGAAATTCTATAAGTCTATTGTCTTCCACAATACCCACTCTATTAACTCCACCTAGAGAATCAATAAAAATATACCTCATCACAATTCTCCCATCTTATAACGGCTTATATATATTATTATCCTTTTCTGCATACAGAGCCAATCTTTTTGTAGTTACAGAATCCATATCTATATTAAGGAAAGTATCTCTATTTAGAGCTTCTATAAAGTCTAGCGGTTTTAAATTCCCATTACCTCCAGACCTTAATAAAGTATCTATTGTTATACTTGTATCCCTAATTTCTTTAATAACAAGATTTCCTATAAAGCTTTTAATATTCTCTTCTTTTTCAACTTTCTTCTTTCCTTTTTTTCTCAATCTAGTAATAATTATTTCTTCTTGAGACAACCATTTTATAAATATGCCTTCTAAGTTTTCTTTTTCTTTCTTCTTATCTATATTGAAGTTTATTTCATAAAAAGCCCAAGCTATTAAAGATGCTATGGATTCTTCTTTTTCAAGATATTCACCCCTTATTATTTGAATATCATTAGGCAATACAGCGTTCACCTTTTTTATAAACTCATCTACTGGGATGTAATCAATATCTATATCCATATATTCCTCTTCAGATTCGATACCAAGGGATAGGGGATTTCCTATTGAAAACTTTGGATGAGGATTAAATCCCTCAGAATATTTTATAGGAACACCTGCTCTATTAAATGATCTATGGAATAATCTCATCAAATCTAAATGTCCAATATATTTTAGATAATTCTTCTTATTAAATGCAACTCTTAAAATCAATTATTTCCACCACCAGTCATCGTACATCCCTTTATTCCACAACCTCTACATTGTAATCTACAATCTCCTGTAATCTGTTCCTCAAGGGATTTATTGTACTCTCTTATTAGATAATCTTTAGATACTCCTGGGTTTATGAAATCCCAAGGCAAAATTTCTTCAAGGCTTCTATTTCTTAAAGCATAGAAATCACTATCTATATCTTCTTCACTCATAGCCTCAATCCAAGTATCATATTTAAAATGCTCTGACCAACCATCAAATTTACATCCTTTTTCCCATGCTTTTAATATTAATTTTGATATTTTTCTATCTCCACGAGCAATTACCGCCTCTAAGAAACTTAATTTAGGATCATGGTAGTTAAATACTACCTTGCTGTCCTTTATGCTATTTTTTACCAAATAAATTTTTCTATAGAATTCATCTATTGAATCCTGCCCCATCCATTGAAAAGGTGTAAAAGGCTTAGGTACGAAACAAGATGCACTGGCTGTTACCTTTAAATTACCTTTTCTCTCTTCCTTTGGCAAATCAAAAAATATATCTTTAACTTTATAAGCTAATTCCTTTATACCCATTACATCTTCATCAGTTTCAGTAGGCAATCCAATCATAAAATATAATTTAATAGTAGACCATCCTTCCTTAAACACATAAGAAACTGTATTAATTAAATCTTCTTCAGTAATTCCTTTATTAATTACGTCTCTGAGCCTTTGGCTGCCAGCTTCAGGTGCAAAAGTCAATCCTGATTTTCTAACTTTCTCAATTTCTTTTAATATATCTATACTAAATGAATCTAGCCTTAATGATGGTAAAGAAACTCCTACTTTTTTCTCCTCAAATCTATCCATTAATTTTGAGATTAATAAATATAATTCAGAATAATCACAAGAGCTAAGGGATGACAGTGAAACATTTTCATATCCTGTGCTTTCAACCAATTTATCTGCTAACTCCACTATCTTATCTACTGACTTTTCTCTTATAGGTCTATAAATCATACCTGCTTGACAAAATCTACATCCACGAGTACAGCCTCTAAATATTTCCATAACAACTCTATCATGAACTGTTTCAATGAACGGTACAATCATTTTCTCCGGCACAAACATTGAGTCAAGATCCTTTATCATCCTTTTCTTTATTACCTTTGGAACTACTTCATCTAAGGCTACCCTTTCTTTAATAGTTCCATCATCATTGTATATTATGTCATAGAACTTTGGTACATATATTCCTTCTAATTTAGCCACTTCTTTTAAAAATTGTTCTCTATTCCATTCTTTTTCCTTTTCTTCTCTATATAATTTAAGAATTTCCAATGTAACTTCTTCCCCTTCACCGATTACAAAGAAATCTATAAATTCTGCTATGGGCTCTGGATTGTAAGCACATGGTCCTCCTGCTATAACGAATGGGTCCTCATCACTTCTATCCTTTGATAATAAGGGAATATTAGATAAATCTAAAATATTTAATATATTTGTATAACTCATCTCATATTGCAATGTAAATCCTAAAAAATCAAAATTTCTTACTTCTTCTTTATTCTCTAAAGTAAAAAGAGGAAGATTTTCTTTTCTCATTTCATTTTCCATATCTATCCAAGGTGCAAATACTCTTTCACATACAAATTCATCTTCTTCATTTATTAGATTATATAATATATGAAGCCCTAAATGGGACATTCCTACATCGTATACATCTGGAAAGGAAAATGCAAATTTCACCTTCACTTTATTTAAGTCTTTTATCACAGAGTTTTGTTCCATTCCTATATATCTAGCTGGTTTTTCAACTTTATTTAGAATCCTATCTAGAACTTTTTTGTCTATCATTTGTTTCCACCTTTCATTAATACTATAAATATTATCTTATCACTTTTTCATTGATATTAGTAGTAGCATTTTCTTATCAGATTAATACCTCGGGAAATTTCCCGAGGTATTAATCTGATTTATTATTCTTGTTAAATTGATCTGTAAATTCTTCTATTGTGTCTTTAGAATCAGCTACTACTTTTACTAAATAATCTTTTACCTTTTTTCCATCTTCTTTTAAACTAAAATCATAAGATATATTTTTTTCAATAATCTTAATAATATTATTTGTTGCTTTAGTATTCATCATCCTTATTGCTAAAATAATTAACAAAGTAACTAAAACAAAAATCATTCTACTTATCAATTTATTATAGTAACCATTACTATATTTAAATAAATTTTTGTTCAACTTATAATTTCTTTTATCCATATTATCACCCACCTCAATTAATAATATTTTATTTATCTGAAGTGGATTTTATACCAAATTTAATATTCCTTTATAATAAAAGATGTATTACCATCCTTTAAAGTAAATTTGCCCTTTAAATTTTCAGTTAGATAAACAGACTTATCCTTTGTAACGAAGATAGCTTCTACGCTCTCTAGTGAATTTACTAATTCCATTCCACGATCAAGTCCAAGTACAAATAATGTTGTAGATAAAGCATCTCCATCTATTGATTTACTAGAAATAATACTTACTCCTGTTATTTCATTTTCTGAAGGATATCCTGTCTTAGCATCTAAAATATGATGATATCTTTTTCCTTTATATTCAAAGAATCTTTCATAATCACCAGAAGTAACTATTGATTTATCTTTTACTTGAATTATCCCTAAATAATTCCCAGTAAATTCAAATGGATTTTGTATCCCAATATTCCAAGAGGAACCATCTAGTTTTTCCCCATGTGCAAAAACATTGCCACCTAAATCAATGATAGCGGTATTCGCTCCATTTTCCGTTAATATTCTCTTAACTTCATCAGCAGCATAACCTTTTACTATACCTCCTAGATTTATTTTCATGTTCTTCTCTTTAAGAAATATTTGGTTATTATCTAGTAATTCTAAATTTTTATAGTTAACAAGTGCTTTTTTTTCTTCTATTTCTTTATCTGATGGAATGAATTCCCTCTCCTTTTCACCAGACACTATATTCCATAAATCTACTAGAGGGCCAATTGTAGGATCATAAGCACCATTTGAAATCTCTGCATAGTGCTTTGCTTCCTTTATTACAAAATACGTGTCTTCACTAACTGTAATAGGTTTTATTCCTGCATTATCATTTATTTTACTTACATCACTATCTTTTAGTGTAACACTCATTCTGCTTTCTATCTCTTCCAATCTAGAAAACACCTTATCTAAAATTTTCTCATCAGTTTTATCATATAACTTAATAGTCATTACAGTATCCATTAAAAATTCTGTTCTAGATATGGGCTCTGATCCCTTTGGGAGTTTAGCACCCTTTGAATCCTGTCTCTTTATGCATCCCGTAGTAGTAAATATTAAAGCCAGAAAGATAACTAATCCAATATGTCTTTTCCTTCTCATTTAATCACTCCATATCATTTGAAAAAACCCTAACTTTTAGTTAGGGTTTTATTTATTCTTATAACAAATAGGAAAGTTATACCTTAAAGCTTCATATATTCAACTTTCCGTATATGAGTTCCAAGAAAAGTTACCTAATCTTAGATAGAAATTTTTCTTATTTTGCTGAACTTAATGCTTGATTTACTAGTTCTATCATACCATCTCTTGTATTTGTTGCTCCTGCAATACCATCTACGTTAAGATTTTCTGTTCCATTATTATCGATTATTAATTTTTGAACTGCTGGGATTACTTCAAATGGAGTTGCATATGAGTAATTATCAGCTGATTTTAAATCTCCTTTTTTAACTCCTTCTGCATCTTCCACAGCTACTTCAACATAGTCAACTCCTACGATTTGGCCATCTTGAACTCTTACTTTAACTTCTGCTAACCAACCATGGCTAGCTTCTGCAGCTTTAGCTTCATAAACTCCATCTTTGTAAACTGCCTCATATGTTTCACCTTTAGCAGCCTTATCTAATAACATTTGAGCTACTTCTTTAAAGCTACCCTTAGTATGAGTTGCTCCAGTAACTGCATCAAAATCTACTGCATTAAGGTCTTTCTTTTCATTGAATTGAGTGTTTAAATCTTTGATTACAGCAAGACCTTCAGCGTAAGGATAGTTAGATTCATTTTTAGCTTCTCCTGAAGCTGCTAAATATTCATTATAGTCTAAAGATGCTACTTGTCCATCTTTTACTTCTAGTTTTGCCATAGGATAATTTCCATGATCACTAACTGGCATTTTAACTAAGTAAGTACCATCTACTAAATCGCCTTTTGCTTCATTTTCTGGTGTAGTACTATCAACTGGTTTACTTTCATCAACCGGTGGTGTAGCTTCCTTTTTAGCGCATCCAGTAAATACAACTGTCATTAATGCTAATGCTAACATTAAAGCTAAAATTCTTTTTTTCATTTTCTTCCTCCTGTAAATTAAAAATTTTTTTCTTTTGTATTTTACACTTACTTATTATACTGTATAGTATAAAATTTATCAATACTAAATTTAATTTATCATTTATTGGTTGTCTTTTACCTTTAATATAGGAATATTTGCTACTAGAGCAGAAATCGTAGAACTGTCTATGTCCCTTTTCATTCTTGTTAATTTGATATCTAATCCCTCTTCATCTATATCAGCATATTCAGATATTACCCTAATAATATCACCTTTAATCATATCTAAAAATTTAGGTGAGAGATCTGCTCTATCGTGAACTAATACTAATTTTAATCTTTCCTTAGCTACATTCTTGCTCTTCTCCTCTTTTTTACCAAACAATTTAAATAGATCCAAGAATCTCCCCTCCTATTTACCAAATAATAATTTCAGGATTTTACTTAGCTTTCCTTCTTCATTTATATCTAAGTCTAATAATTCTACTTCATCCCCTATTATTCTTCTGGTTATATTTCTATAGGCTTTTCCTGATAATGCCTTTTCATCAATTACTACTGGTTCCCCCTTGTTTGTAGATATAACTATGGCTTCATCATCTGGTACGATTCCTAAAAGATCGATAGCTAGGATATCTATGATATCATCCATATTCATCATATCTCCTCTCTTAACCATTTCCTGCCTAATTCTATTAATTATCAATTTAGGATTATGTAATCCCTTTGATTCAAGTAATCCGATAACTCTATCAGCATCTCTGACAGCAGATATCTCTGGAGTTGTTACTATTAATGCTATATCTGCTCCAGCTATAGAATTTTGAAAACCTTGCTCTATTCCTGCAGGCGAATCTATTATAATATAATCAAAATCTTTCTTTAAATCATTAACTAAATCTAGCATTTGTTCTGGACTAACAGCAGACTTGTCCTTAGTTTGAGCTGCGGGTAAAAGATATAGTTTTTCATATCTTTTATCTCTTATTAAAGCCTGCTTTAGCCTACAATTTTTCTCTACAACATCTACTATATCATAAACTATTCTATTTTCTAGTCCCATAACTACATCCAAGTTTCTTAATCCAATATCTGCATCAACAACAACTACAGATTTTCCTAAAATAGCTAAGCCCGTCCCAATATTTGCTGATGTAGTTGTTTTACCAACTCCACCCTTACCCGAAGTGATAACTATAGCAGTTCCTAGTTTTTCTTTATCCATTTATTACCCTCCCTTTAATTATTTATTTGGCAGATAAGGCTCTATTGTTACTTCTCCATCTTTCACTTTAGCAATCTCTGGTAATCCACATGTTTCTATATATTCATCTGGTGGCCTAGCAATCTTGTCTCCTATTCTTAACTGCATGGGCTGTAAATTATAAGAGGCAACTATAGCCTCAAGATTGCCATCAACTCCAGCATGGGCAACTCCTCTAAGAGTACCTAGGACTATTATATTACCCTTAGCCTGTATGAGTGCTCCAGGATTTACATCTCCTATTATAACTATATTACCATCATACTCAACAATTTGTCCTGACCTTAATGTCCCATTTACAAACTTCGTCATACCACAATGGATACCTTTAAACACAGTATTATCTTCAAAATCATTCTCTAAATTGTTTTCCGTATTGTTAGTTAAAGAAGGATGAAAAATATGCTTTGGTAATTCCTCCTCAGAAACTACCAAATCATATTTGTATTTTAAAATTAACTTTAATTCTAGTAAATCCTCAATAGATAATTTTTCAGATTTAATTCCTAAAAGTTTTGTTCCATGATAAAAATTAGAAGCATTTTTCATCTTTGTATCTAATTCTTCTTTAACTGATAGAAAATTATCACCATTTATATTTAAAAAAATGCCTTCTTTCACACCCTTAAAGCTTAGTAAATCTTCTTTCACCTTCAAAACTACCTCCACAATAATCTGTATTTATACTCTATTATCATTCTACCAAACTGCTTTTAAAAGGTAATGATTCTTTAGTACCAACTGCATTTAAACCTAAATATTCTGCTATAATATCCCTTGTCATAGGTCCTGCATAACCTCCACTACCTCCTTGAAAAATTACAGAGACTACTGCAATTTCAGGGTCATCATAGGGTGCAAAAGCAACAAACCATGCAAAGTCATCAAAAGTTTCTCCAGTAGAGGGGTTTTCACCAGATTTTTGTGCAGTACCTGTTTTAGATCCTACTTTAACAGGAAAATTTCCAAATACTTTTCTCATTGAACCATCATTGGATACATCTAGCATACCTTTCTTTATATGGTCTAAACTTTTATAATCATTTAATTCTATTCTCTCAGCTTCCCTAGCATTTTCAAATATCGTTTTAGAATTATTATAGTTTTTGATATTATCAATTAAAGTTACCGTATGTCTATATCCACCGTTGGATATAGTTGCTATATAGTTTGCCATCTGCATAGGAGTATAGGAGTTCTGACCTTGACCAATAGTTACATTCAATGTATCTGAAATATTCCAACCAGCTTGGTTTAAATAGCTATATTTTATTTTATCAGCTAATCCTTCTTTTTTATTAGGTAGTTTTTTTTCTGGTTCTATACCAAAGGCATTTAATCTCCTAATAACTTCACCTCTAGTCAAAGGTTCTTCTAATTCTGTCCAACTAACTATATCCTCTATTATATCTGCAATTTCATAATCATCTAACACTATACCTTCTTTTAGATAGTTTCGTATGCTTTTTTGAAGATCTGATTTTAATAGGTATTTAGTGTTTATTATTTTCCTTTGGGGATCAGGTACTCCTCCTGAAGTTTCAGCTGGTATATTTATTTCTATACCTGTTTTATCATTTAATCCCAATTGCTTAGATAAATTTACTATATCTTCAATTTCAAGCTTAACTCCTATATTTTCTCCAGTTCTTGGATTTCTACCAAATGCCAATGAATAGAAATAATAGTTACAAGAATCCCTAATGGCTTCATACATATTTTCATATCCATGGGTTCCCCTACTTTGATTCCAAATCCAACAGCCAAATGGCTTAGTACCTACACCTAATTCAACATAACCCATATCCCTTATTTTCTTAGTAGGACTTAAGCCCTTATCTAGGGCTGCTAATGCTGTTACCATCTTAAATGTTGAGCCAGGTTGTACTGCTGTTTGTGTAGCAACATTATATAATGGCCTTGGTGCTAATGGGTCCTTATCATTTTCTGGAAATAAACTCTTCCAGTCAGTATTAGATATTCCTGTTGCAAATAAATTTGGGTCATAGGCAGGATAGCTTACACTAGACAAAACCTCACCTGTTTTTACATTTAAAACCACTACTGCACCAGATGTAGCATTATTATAAGGTTTACCCTTTTTCTTGTTAATACCAAATTGGTAATTACCCCAGGGACTTTCATATGTGCCACCAACTTGGATTTTTTCTAAGGTCTGTTTTAAAGCCTGTTCTGAAAATTTTTGTAAATTTAAATCCATTGTTAAATAAATATTATCTCCAGGAATTGGTTTCTTTTCATCAAGGATTTTGGTTGTATTCCCCAGTACATCTACCTCAACCCTTTTAATTCCATTTTGTCCTTTTAAAATATCTTCAAAACTTTCTTCAACTCCCGTTTTTCCAATGATATCATTTGGGGAATACTTTTTCTCATCTACATATTTCTTAATCTCATTTGGCTGACTAATCTTACCTAAATAACCTAGCATATGAGCGGCAGTAGTTCCTTCTGGATAATACCTCACCGGCTCTATAGATACTTGTATTCCAGGGAAATCCATCAACCCCTCTTCAATTTTCGCTACTGTAGAATCCTTTATGCCATAGGCAATATTTATTGGCTGATAAGCCAAATGCCCTTGTTTACTAAGTAGCTCGTACAACAATAGAATAGATCTAGATTCATAGTTACTTAAATACTCAGGTATTTTATGTCTTTCCTTCAATTTCTTAAAAGCTTCCTCAGTAGTACTGTCTTCATCTATTTTATTTTCATTATACCATCTTTTCTTATTGTTAATAAATACATATTCAAAATCTTGCGCAATTGAAATCCTAGTATTTATCCCATCATTTAAAAGTTGTTCTTGAGCTAGAGATTTTATATTATCATTTGTAATAAATTCTTCCAATGTGTTAGTATTTTTACTATATTCTAATAAAATATCTATAGGCGATTTCTCTCCTATATTGTCGCCTCCTGTATACTTATATATTACAGTAGTATTATCTTCACTTAATTCTACCTTAATGGGTATATTTGGATCTTTTTGTAATACCATATCTAATAATATTTTACCAGGTATTAAAATTTCCTTTTTACCCTTATCATTTTCTTTGATAATTACTTTGTCTAAAAGATTATTAATTGATGAATGAGACACGATTGTGATAAAATCATCTCTAGCTGTTGTCTTTTCCGTTACTCCATCATAAGAATTCATCAAAATCCTTTTTTGTTCTTTATATTCTTCATCATATGACAGTGAATATTCTTCCATAATAATGTTACCTGTTAAATTTTTCTCTACCATTATATCATATAATAGTTTTCTTAAAATTGGATGGTCTACTATTCTTCTTATAATATTCTTATCATTATTGATTAATTTAACCAATTGCTCAACATCAACGGCTCCCTCAGATACTTCCTTTCCTTTATCTATTAAAGCGTTAATAACCCTCTCTGCTGTTACAAATTTATAATGTTCCTTATATCCTAAATGGATATAAGTAGTATTTAATAACTCTGGTAAAAGATTTTGATTGATTATAATGTCAATAACTTTATCGTTTGGAGTTTGTTCTTCATCAAAATAATCTCTCTCATTTTTATACTTAAACACGTTTAAATTAATTGGAAACTCGTCCACATAAGTAACACCATCTTCTTCTAGCAGCCTAACTAAAGATAGTAATGCGTTATTTTTTTTCTCTATATCTTTTATATTTAATTCATCCTTTAAGATTTGTACAGTAAAGCTAGGTTTATTTCCTGCTAAAAGTCTTCCATACCTATCCCTTATCTCACCTCTTGGTGCAGTAGTATATATCTCCTTTAGTCTTTTATTATCAGATATATCCCTATATGTGTCACCTTCAACAATAGTTAATGTTGCCAATCTAAAGGATAATATAAGCATTAGCAAGATAACAACGTATGTAAGAATGTTATATCTATTGAAAATTTTTTCTAACCATTTCAATTGTTTCACCTCTATCTATTGCCAAACCTTATTGTTGGCACAACAAAAATTTTTGAAAAAATCTTGTATATTGGAATAGATAATACACAATTATATATTGTTTCAGTTACTAATATATCCTTTGCAAATGATAAAAATGGAATGTTTCTAGAAAGGAAAAACATAAATACATAATAAAAGAAATTATAATATATAGTTCCTAAAATAGAAAATAATATAGGTATAAAAATATTTTCTTTTGTCAATTTATTTTCAACTAGCCCTACTAAGTATCCTGCAAAGAAATAAATAAATGCATTTACTCCTATTACGGGACTAAAAACTATATCTTGGACCGCTCCTATTATAAGACCTACAAATCCTCCATAGAATCTTCCTTTATATAATGCAATGGAAATTACTATAAGAAGAGCTGTATTTGGTACAACTCCAAGTATGCTAATATATGGTAATATAGAACTTTGTAGAAAGAAATTCAACAAAACCACTATTGTCAGTATAAGCACAATCATATTCATCCCTCAATCTCAATCAGATATTACAAAAACCTTGTATATTTTTTTAAAATTTATTGCAGGCTTAACCCGTATTTTTTTCATCAAATCCTCATCATCACTAACTACTTCATCTACTTCTCCAATATATATATCTTTAACAAAAGCACCACCAAGACCTGAGGTAAATAGCTTATCTCCCTTGATTATATCTGCTTTATTATCAAAAAGATAACCTGATATTTCTCCATCTATACTACCTGACATTATTCCACCATCTTGTGTCCTTAAAACTTTAAAAGAAATACTACTAATTTCATCTACAACGGTGACTACCTTTGACCAATTAGGTCCCACATCTACAACACGTCCTACGATTCCTTCTATTACAGTATTTTGTTCAATCTCAATTCCTTGAACAACAGTACTTCCCTTTTTTATCCCATCTTTTAATCCCTTATCAATTGTAAATCTATCGAACCAATTACCTGGTTCTTTTCCTGCAATTTGTGCAGAAATCAAATTAAAGCTTGTCTTATCTAAAAGTTTAGCTTCATTTTTTAAATAATCTGTTCTACCTATTATCTCTAAATAATTTCTGTTTTCTTCTTCCAATTGTGCTATTTGTTTTTTTAAGCTTTCGTTTTCTTCCTTTAATTTAGCAATATTTTTAAGATTGCCAAAAAAGTCGGATATATTCTTACCTATAGAATTAGATATTTTTCCAATAGGTGTAAGAATATTACCAACTAATTTTTCGAACTTATTCAAAGCCATTCTTTCAGTACTAGTAATACCTATCATAACAATTAGAATGATAGCAACTGCCGTCACCATCATTCTTTCCTTATTCTTATTGAAAAAAGACATAAAATCACCACTTAACCTATTCTTTTATTATTTGATAAGGTTTTTTTAAGTATTTCAATACTATCTAATGCCTTCCCTGTACCTATTGCAACACAATCTAAAGGTTGTTCTGCAATATGTACAGGCATACCTGTTTCCTCAATAATTAATCTATCTAAGCCGTCTAAAAGTGCTCCTCCTCCAGTTAACATTATGCCTTGTTCCATCACATCAGAAGCCAACTCTGGTGGAGTTTTCTCTAAAGTAGATTTTATTGCCTCTAAAATACTGTGAATCGGCTCTTTCATAGCATCATATATTTCTCTAGAGCTTACATTTATAGTCTTTGGTAGACCACTAATCATATCTCTTCCTCTAATCTCCATTGTAGATATTTCAGAGTTCCCATCAGCTGATCCAATAGTTATTTTAACCTCTTCAGCTGTACGCTCACCAATCATTAAGCTATACTCTTTCTTAATAAAGTTAACTATTGACTCATCTAACTCGTCTCCGCCTACTCTAATGGATTTAGACGTAACAATTCCACCTAAGGATATTATTGCTACTTCTGTAGTACCTCCTCCAATATCTACTATCATAGACCCTGTTGGTTCTTGAACAGGTAACCCAGCACCAATAGCTGCCGCCATAGGTTCTTCAATTAAATAAGCGTCTCTTGCTCCTGCATGTATTGCAGCTTCTTCGACTGCCCTTTTTTCTACTTCTGTAACTCCACTAGGTACACATACTACCACTCTTGGTTGAAAAAATGTTCTTTTTTTTGTAGCTTTTCTTATAAAGTACTTTAACATACTCTTAGTGACATCAAAATCTGCAATTACACCATCCTTTAATGGTCTAATAGCCACAATATTTCCTGGTGTTCTGCCTATCATCTTCTTAGCCTCTTCACCTACTGCCAACACCTGCTTAGTATTAGTTTGTATAGCCACAACTGAAGGCTCCCTAGCTACGATTCCTCTACCCTTTATATAAACTAAAGTATTAGCTGTTCCCAAGTCTATTCCCATATCTTTTACAAATCCATTAAATAGTCCCATATTACTTGCTCCTTCCTTAAATAAAACTTAAATTAGATTTTTTTCTTTAAAACTTATATATTTATTATCACCAATTATTATGTGATCTAACACTTTTATTCCAATTAAATTCCCAGCATCCATTAAACGATTGGTTATATTTATATCTTCATTGCTTGGAGTAGGATCACCACTAGGATGATTATGTATTAAAATCATAGAGTTAGAATTTCTCTTTATAGCAGCTCTAAATACATCTCGTGGATGCACAATAGAAGCATTTAAAGTACCTATTGAAATTTCTTCAGTTACAATAATTTGATTTTTTGTATCTAACAATATAATTTTAAAGTGTTCCTTCTGTAAATATCTCATTTCATCCATATATAAATTTGCAATAGTACTAGGATCATTTATTCTAACCTTACTTAAAGCATGATGATAATTTATTCTCTTTCCTATTTCTATAGCTGCTAAAATTTGGGCTGCTTTACACTCACCTACACCTTTAATCCTCATTAAATTCTGTAAGGAAGTATCTCTAAGGTGTACCAGTCCTCTGCCATCACTGCTTAAAACTTTTCTAGCCAAATCAATTGCTGTATCGTTTTTATTACCTGTTCTGATTATAATCGCCAATAATTCTTCATTTGATAAAGCTCCAGGGCCATGACTATAAAGTTTCTCCCTTGGTCTTTCTGTCATCGGAAGTTCCTTAATCGTGTAATTTTTTTCAAAATCTAGACTATTATCCATAATCCACCTACTTATCTATAATATTTTTACGTTAAAAAATTTATTTAATAAGTAGTCAAGCTTTCCAAGAGGCAAGCCTACCACATTAGAATAACAACCATTTATTTTCTCAACTAAAATTTGACCATATCCTTGGATTCCATATGCTCCTGCTTTATCCATAGGCTCATTTGTATGAATATATCTCATTATTTGTTCTTCTGATAAATGTCTGAATCTAACTGCCGTATTTTCATAATCTATGATTTTAATATTAGTATTTGCTCTAATAATGCAAATCCCAGTAATTACACTATGTTCCTTTCCATTTAATAAAGATAAAATTCTAAATGCATCTTTTTCATCCTTTGGCTTACCTAGTATCATATCCTCCGAAACTACTATGGTATCGGCTCCAATAATTATCTCACCATTACTAAAATAATTACTTACCCAATATGATTTCTCAAATGCCAAAGACATCGCTACCTGCTCTGGTAATTCTCCTTTTATCTGTTTCTCCTCAATTTCAGCACCGAATATTATTGGGTTTAGATGATATCTATTTAGTATTTCTTTTCTTCTTGGAGAAGAAGATGCTAATATTATCTTTTCCATACTATCTCCTTAACTATCCAAAATATGAACTTAAACTTTTCTTCAAGTTTCTAGATATAAAGATTGACGAAAGCCCTACAAAATATCCAGTAAACAAACTGGTAAGTAAAAGAATAGGAAGATACGAATATATTCTAGAATTATACATCATAGCTGCAGCTACACTAACTTGAGCAACATTATGAGCTACTGCCCCAAAAATACTCACACCTATAAGACTAAAAATCCTAGTAAAATATTTATATACAATGAACATTGTAATGCAGGATAATATAGATCCCGCAAGACTATAAATAAGACTAGATATACTGCCAGTTATAAGTACAAGTACTATGCTCTTTAGTATACCTACTATAAAAGCTTCCTTGAAGCCAAATATAATCAATGTAACTAAAATAACCATATTAGAAAGCCCCAGCTTAGCACCTGGCACTGTAATTGGCAATGGGATTGCTGACTCCAAAACTGATAATGCAAGTCCTATTGACACCAGCAGTGATAAAAATATTATTTTGTTCAATCTTTTCATAGTTTCTATCATCCTTAATTGCTTATATAATCCACGTCTCTTATTTCTTCTGCTCCTTTTATCTCTACAACTAACTTATTTGGTAAACATACTATTATCTCACCAGCTTTAGATATTGTTCCTTGCAATACATCTAATTTATCAGGACAATCTGCATCTATAACTTTTACCTCACCATCTCCAATTTCAATTAAATTATATCCAAATTCAGTTTCAATAGGTATAGTTTTTCCAATCACTGATTTATCAAATATTATCTTTTTATATTCTTTACCATCCACTTGAATGCTAATATACTTTTCTTTATACCCAGTAGCACTGTTCTTAATAAATCCTAAAGAAACCAAACTAATTGCTATAATAACGATTATTAAAATTTTATCAGCTTTTGTCATATAAATCATCCTTTATCCAAATGGTCAAGCTAATTTTCATACATTATTAGTTTACCATTTATATTTTTTATTTACAAGTTACATTTTAAGAAAAAGAAAAGAGCCTTTATAGGCTCTTAATATTAAACTGCTATATCCTTAGCTGAATTAGAGTATATAGCTTTAGTAGGACATTTTTCAGCACAAACTCCACAATTTATACATTTCTCATAGTTAATTTTTGCTAAATTATTTTCGAAACTAAACGCATTCTCTGGACAATTTTTAACACAGATTTGACATCCTATACATCCTATACTACATTTGCTTCTTACTTCCTTACCAGTATCTTTACTCTTACATTTTACAACGAATTGATTATCGTATGGCACTAACTCAATAATAGATTTAGGACAGACTTCTATACATTTCATACAAGAAGTACATTTTTCTTTATCTATAAAAGCTACTCCATCAATTATCTCTATGGCATCAAAAGCGCAAACATCTTTACAAGTTCCACAGCCTAAACATCCAAAGGAACAAGTTTTGCTACCACCTTGTAATATATTAGCAGCTCTGCAATCTTTAATACCTTCATATTTATATTTTTCTTTTGCCTTATTGCAATCACCTTGACAAAGAACTGTAGCTACCTTTCTCTCTACATTTGCTGCATTAACTCCCATAATATCTGCTATTTGTTCAGCAACTGGTTTTCCACCAACATTACAAGCATTAACAGGAGCCCTACCTTCTGCTATAGCATTTGCTAAACCGTCACATCCTGGGAATCCACAAGCACCACAATTGGCCCCAGGTAATACTGATCTAACTTTTTCTACCTTTGGGTCAATTTCTACTGCAAATACATTAGATGCTATGGCTAGAAGAACTGCAGAAATTAACCCCATTGCACCTACTACTAACATTGGATTTAATATATCAGTCATGTCTTTACCTCCTATACAAGCCCATTAAAGCCTAAAAAGGCTATGGACATCAATCCTGCAGTAATTAAGGCTATAGGAAATCCTTTCAAAGCTTCAGGTATATCTGCTATTTCAAGTTTTTCTCTAATACCTGATATAAGTACCAAGGCTAGTGTAAAGCCTACGGAAGCCCCTATAGCATTAAAAGTCGTTTGAACTAAATTATATCCTTCTTTTATATTTAAAATCGCAACACCTAATACTACACAGTTTGTAGTGATAAGTGGTAAATAAACTCCCAATGCATTATATAATGTAGGAGACATTTTTTTAAGAACTATTTCAACAAATTGAACCAATGCTGCTATAACTAATATAAAAACAATTGTTTGTAAATACCCTATTCCCATTTTGTCCAAAATTAAATGCTGAATAAAATAAGTAATTATAGATGATAATGTAACTACGAAAGTTACTGCAACACCCATCCCGGTTGCAGTTTCCATCTTATTTGATACTCCAAGAAATGGGCAAATCCCTAGGAATTGAGCTAATACATAGTTGTTTACAAAAATTGTACTAATCAATATTGCTGCTATACTCATTTAGCTTTCCTCCTTATTTAAATTTCGCTAGAAGCTTTTCTTCTTCTAACTACATTGAAAATTCCTATCAATAGTCCAAGTACAATAAATGCTCCTGGAGGTGCTACAAGGATTCCTGCAGGTTGGAAACTAGCTCCAAATAATGATTTTCCTAAGAAAGTTCCTGCTCCAAATATTTCTCTTATACTCCCTAGAACCACAAGTGCAATAGTATAACCAAGTCCCATTCCAAGTCCATCTACTATTGAAGGTATGATACCATTTTTAAATGCAAAAGCTTCTGCACGGGCAAGTATTATACAATTTACTACTATTAATGGAAGGAATATACCCAATGCTTGATAAATAGGTTGAGCATAAGCCTTCATAAACATTTCAATTATAGTAACAAAAGTTGCTATTACAACAACAAATGCTGGGATACGAATTTTATCTGGAATTATATTTCGAAGTAAAGATATTACTAGGTTTGAACCTACTAATACTGCAACTACTGCTAGCCCCATTGCTAAACTATTTGAGACATTAGTAGTAACAGCTAATGTTGAGCACATACCTATTAATTGTACAAATATAGGATTATCATTAATAATGCCATTTTTAAATACTTTTGATAATTTCACTCTTTCCACCTCCACTTACATTAGTTTGAAAGTTGTGTATTAAATACTTCTCTAGCTGCATTTACACCAGCCATAACACCTTTAGAAGTTACTGTAGCACCTGATATAGTTTCAACAGTTATTTCCTCTGCTGTACTCTTATCTGCAAATTTACTATAAAATTCTGGCTCAGCAGCCTTTGAACCTAGTCCTTTTGTTTCAGAGTGTTCTACTAATCTCATGCCTTTTACATTTCCATCTATTGAAAAACCAGTTAATGTAACAAGGTCTCCACCAAATCCTTTAGACACCATTTTTATAGCATATCCATTTAGATTTTCACCACTATATGCTTCAAATATTTCTACAACTGATTCGTTGTTTCCTTTTATCTCGCTAAATTTTCCTTCATCTAAAGGCTTAAATTTACTGTCTTCACCAAATATTTCCTTTAAGGCTTCCATGCTGCCTGCCATTTCTAACTCAGCAATTTTTCCTTTAGTTAAATTATTTGATACAGCTAGAACTCCTGCTGATATTGCTGTAATAATAAATAAAATTAATCCTAGTTTTATAGTTTCTTTCATCTATTTCGCCCTCCCAAATATTTTTGGTGCAGTAAACTTCTCTATTAGTGGGCTTGCAACATTCATTAAAAGAATAGAATATGAAACACCTTCAGGGAATCCACCCTTTACCCTAATAAGAGCAGTTAAAGCTCCTGCACCTAATCCAAATATTATTTGACCAAGAGGTGTAACAGGTGTAGTTGAGTAATCTGTAGCCATAAAAAATGCTCCTAGTATTAATCCTCCACCTAATATATGATACATAAGTTGATCTGCTTCAACTCCTAATAGAAGTAACAGTATAGCAGTTGTTCCTATATAAACAACAGGAGTCTTCCAGTTTATAACTTTTCTAATTATTAAATATAGGGCACCTATAAGTAATAATAATGCTGAGGTTTCACCAATCGCTCCTCCTACGTTCCCAATAAACATATCCATTAATGATGGTAATTCTGCAGCTGCTTGAGCAACTGTAGCAGAAGCCCCTGCATCTGCTGCACCGTACTTCATTATGGCTAGTGGTGTTGCACCTGCAACAGCATCTGCTCCCGGCAACACAAAATTCGACATGATATTTGGCCATGAAGCAAGTAATACTGCTCTAGCTGCTAATGCTGGATTCATAAAGTTAGAACCTATTCCACCGAAGCATTGCTTAACTATGATAATAGCAAATCCAGAACCAAACACTGGAATCCACCAAGGTGCATTAGCTGGTAGATTAAATGCTATCAAAATGCCTGTTATCACTGCACTATAATCATTTATAGTAATTTCTTTTTTAAATAATTTCTGTATTGCTGCCTCAAAAAATAAAGCTGATGCTACAGATATTAATATTAATTTTAAAGCATTAAGTCCAAAGAAATAAACTGAGCCAATTATGGCTGGTATTAAAGCTATTATTACATCTAACATTATTCTTCTAACAGATTCATTTGATCTAATATGAGGTGAAGAAGATACTATTAGCATATCTGGAATAGCTGAATCTGTCATTGTAGTGTTTAACACTTTACCTTCCATTAAATTTCCTCCTAGCTACTATGATTTTTTCCTCTTTGCAAGAACTTCTCTCTTTGCAAATCTTATTGATTCTACTAATGGCCTCTTTGCAGGGCATATAAAAGAACACGATCCACATTCAACACAATCTAAAGCTCCGTGTTTCTCAGCACCTTGGAAATCATTCTTTAGAGCATATGCTGAGATAAATAGAGGTTGTAAATGTACTGGACAGGCCTCTATACATTTGCCACATTTTATACATGGTGAAACCTTCTGAGCCGCAGCTTCTTTTTCAGTAAGAACAAGAATTCCTCCTGAACCTTTAATTACTGGTACCTCTGTTGAGAATTGACTTAGTCCCATCATAGGTCCGCCCATAATTACTTTACCTGGTACTCCATTGAAGCCACCAGCTTGATTTATTACTTCTTGGAATGGTGTCCCTATCTTCACTATAAGGTTTCTAGGTTCATTGACGCCATTGCCCGTAACAGTTACAACTCTTTCATATAAAGGTTTACCTTCCAATATAGCTTCAGCTACAGCTTTAGCTGTACTCACATTGTTTACTACACAACTGACATCCATTGGTAGTCCACCAGAGGGTACCTTTCTACCAGTCGTAGCATTAATAAGCCTTTTTTCATCACCTTGTGGGTACTTTGCTTTTAAAGTAACTATTTGAATATTATCTTGAGGTTTAATTACTGCTTTTAGGGCATCTACTGCATCCATCTTATTATTCTCAATACCTATAAAGCCTTTTTCCACGTTTAATGCTTTCATTATCGCCTTTAATCCAAATATAATCTTTTCTGGCATTTCTAGCATTAACCTATGGTCTGAGGTTAGAAATGGCTCACATTCTGCACCATTTATAATAACTGTATCAATTTTTTTCTCAGGCGGCGGTGATAATTTTACGTGAGTAGGAAATCCTGCTCCACCCATGCCTGTTATTCCTGCTTCTTTGATGATGTCAATTATTTCCTTTGAAGAAAGTTGTTCTAGACCTCCCTTAGGTTTAATTGTTTCATCCATTTCATTAGTACCATCTGACTCAATAACTACACAAGTTGCATTGATACCAGTAGGTGTAGTTATTGTTGTTATACTCTTTACTGTTCCAGTAACGCTAGAGTGAACAGGCGCCGATACAAATGCTTGGGATTGTCCAATTTTTTGTCCTACCTTAACTCTGTCACCTACGTTAACTATAGGTTCGCAAGGTGCACCTGTATGCTGATGTAAAGGTATATATACTATGCTTGGTTCCTTTGCATATTCCAGAGCCTTCTTTTCTGTCAACTCTTTGCTATGTGGTACATGTACCCCACCTTTGAAAGTGAGATTGTCAAGTTTCATTCGCTTCCACCTCTCTATTAATATTTTAAAATTCCCCATTAAATAATTAGTCCTAATTTACCTAGGTCTATAATTTTCCTTCTATATTATAACATTAAACACTTTTCTTGTACATAAAAGGCCTCTGTAAAAGACTGTCAATTCTTACACAATCATTGTTAATTTTTCTGTAATTTTAATTGAAAATTGCCCATTTATTTCTATAAACAATAAAATTTACCTCTTGCATTTTTTGTAGCCTATAATTATATTATAATTTATATACAATTGTCTCCACAAATAAGACAACATGGTTACCATGTATTGTATCCATGTCTGCAATCATAATATAATTTTTATCAAATTTGTAATTCCGTTGATTTTACTAGGTTTTATTATTGTTTAACAATTGTCAAGTTTTTGCTACTTTTTATACATTTTGTAATTGTTACAAAAATTTTATATTTATCCATCTATAATTATGGGTTCTAGTAATAAAATATTCCCTCTAATAAAGATAAATATTGCACAAATAAAACCTATTATAGAGAACCAGGCTGAGATTTTCCCTTTCCATCCTTTGTTATATCTTAGATGTCAATACATAGAATATATTCTAAGTAGTAAATGACCAAGTTTCTTTTAGATCCTATCCCCAATATCTTGACCAAACAGACTTTACCTAAATCATATCTTTAACAATAACTAATATAAACATCAAATATCCAAAGGTTATAGATTGTATGCAGTTAACTTATTTGGTCAATTCCAAAATAGGATAAAATCCATAAAGATAGATTGTTAAATGTTTATACTGATAAAAATAATGTTCGTTATTTTTAAGACTTTTATTGTCTAATATATTTCCTTCTTTTATCTTTTATTATAATACTATTTATCGACCCAAAGCTTGATTGATAAAAATTGAAACCTTTCTAATTAAAGGATTCTTTATCCAAATCTTCTTTGTTTTTGCTTCCTGTCCATTTTGAACTTTTTTAATTTAATGTAATATCGTTCTGTTGACCATATTTTCCCTAAACCTTAAATAAAGTTCATTTATTTTTAATATAAACCCTAATCGCTTAAGATAGTACTTTCCCCGGGCAATAAATTTACAAATTCTTCATAGGCAAAAATGCTATCTATAAAATTTCCTAAAATAATATAAAATAATAATAGTAAAATACTAAAGAGTTATGAAATTGAAGTAATACTATTAAATTTCTAAATCTATAATAATTCTCTAAACTAAATTTTGGTTTTCTTCCCACAAAAAATACCTCCAAGTAGATATTCTAATTTTAATTAATTAGACTGTCTACTTTGGAAGTATCATATCATCTTCATGGAGATTTTTTTATATTATATAT